>OLFU01003502.1_pt1 | contig 10275 bp, 10 predicted proteins | sample 1605161 | NCBI WGS metagenome assembly OLFU01 (sample SAMEA3888914, study PRJEB22519) | human gut metagenome | biome: human gut; feature: human-associated habitat; material: faeces | place: Denmark | collected 2011
CTCTTCCACGTTTGGACTCTCCCGGAGGGTGTCCGAGGAGTGCTCCAAACTTGGAAAGACACGGATCATCATGAATGCCAGCCTTCGCTTGGTTAGAAATACCGGATTTTGCGGTCAAAATTTGCTGCCGTATGGTTATCTGGAACTTTCAGGTATCTATTTCTAATAGTACTGCTTATCACTACAAAAGACACTGACCGCTTACAGCAATTCTTTTAAGATCTGGTTCACCAGTGCAGGATTTGCCTTTCCCTTCATCGCTTTCATCGTCTGTCCGACCAGAAAGCCGATCGCTTTTTCTTTTCCATTGTGGTAATCCTCCACCGACTGCGGATTCTCCGCAATGACTTTCGCCACCGTCTCACGGAGTGCTCCCTCGTCATTGACTGTCAAAAGCCCCTTTTCCTTCACATAGGCTTCCGGATCAATGTCCTCTTTAAAGACTTTCTCGAAGACTTCCTTTGCCACGGTGTTGGTGACGGAACCGGCATCCGCAAGATCCACCAGCTTTGCAAGATGTTCCGGTGAAAAGCGGATCTGATCCGGATCCATTTCATTTTCTTTTAACAGGCGGATTGTCTCCGTCATGATCCAGTTGGAGACTTTTTTCGGCTTTCCGCAGATCGCGGCCGCTGCCTCAAACAGATCTGCAAATGATTTGTCTCCGGTCAGGATCTCCGCATCGTATTTTGGCAGACCGAACTCATCCTGATAGCGGATCAGCTTCTCATCCCGCATCTCCGGCTGGCGTGCCTTCACGCGCTCAATCCACTCGTCGCTGATGACCACCGGAACCAGATCCGGCTCCGGGAAATAACGGTAGTCCTGTGCGTCCTCCTTGGATCGCATCGCGTGGGAGGATTCCTTGTTGTCATCCCAGCGGCGTGTCTCCTGGACAACAGCACGACCATCCTCAAGAAGCTCTATCTGGCGCTCTCTTTCTCCCTCGATGGCATGGGCAATGGCCTTGAAGGAGTTTAAGTTCTTCATCTCCGTGCGGGTGCCCAGTTCCTCTGACCCGGCGGGGCGGACGGACAGGTTTACGTCGCACCGGAGGGAGCCCTCCTGCATCTTGCAGTCGGACACACCCATATACTCCAGGGTGGAGCGCAGCTTCTCCAGATAGGCCACCACCTCCTCCGCCGTGCGGAAGTCCGGCTCGGTGACGATCTCCACCAGGGGCACGCCGCAGCGGTTATAGTCGCACCGGGTCTGGTCGATCCAGGGGTCGTGGACCAGCTTGCCCGCATCCTCCTCCATATGCAGCTCGTGGATGCGGATGTCCTTCTCCCCCGCCGCCGTGGTAATGGACACACGGCCGTTCACCCCGATGGGCACATACAGCTGGGACACCTGATAGGCCTTGGGCAGGTCGGGATAGAAATAGTTCTTCCGGTCAAACCGGTGGCGGCGGTTCACCGTGCAGTTCAGGGCCATGGCGGTCTTGGCGGCAAACTCCACCACCTTTTTGTTCACCACCGGCAGGGTGCCCGGCATGCCGGTACACACGGGGCAGCAGTGGGTGTTGGGCGCGCCGCCGAACTGGGTGGTGCAGGAGCAGAATATCTTGGTCCTGGTGGCCAGCTCCACGTGGGTCTCCAGACCGATCACCGTCTCCCATGTCATGTCAGACCGCCTCCTTCTTTTCCGCTTGTTCCGCCTGTCCCTGACCGGGGCGGCGCTTGTGATAGTCCGTGTCCAGCTGGAAGGCGTGGGCCGCGTTCAGCCCCTTGGCCTCCCCCAGGGGCGGGCCGATGAGCTGGCAGCCGATGGGCAGGCCCTTCTCGTCGAAGCCGCAGGGCATGGACAGCCCGGGCAGCCCCGCCAGGTTTACCGACACGGTGTAAATGTCGCTGAGATACATCTGCAGGGGGTCCGACAGGCTCTCCCCCAGCTTGGGAGCCGTGGTGGGGGCCACGGGGGTGAGCATCACGTCGCAGCGGGTGAACGCGTCGTCAAAGGCCTTTTTGATCAGTCCCTTCACCTGGAGGGCCTTTTTATAATAGGCATCGTAATAGCCCGCCGACAGCACAAAGGAGCCCAGCAGGATGCGCCGCTTCACCTCCGCCCCAAAGCCCTGGGTGCGGGTGCGGCAGTATAGGTCGGTCAGGTCCTCATAGCCCTCCGCCCGCCAGCCGTATTTCACCCCGTCGAACCGGGACAGGTTGGAGCTGGCCTCGGCGGCGGCGATAATATAATAGGTAGGGATGACATACTGCATCACCGGGAAGTCGAACTCCACCAGCTCCGCCCCCCGGGCCTTCAGCACCTGGGCCGCCTGGAGCACGCCCCGGCGCACCGCCGGGTCAAGACCGTCGCCGAAGCAGTCGGCAGGGATGCCGATCTTCATGCCCCGCACGTCCCCGGTGAGTCCGGCCAGCAGGCCCCCGGTGGGCACGTCCAGACTGGTACCGTCTCTGGGGTCCTTGCCCATCACGGCGTCCAGCACGGCGGCACAGTCGGCGGCGTCCCGGGCCAGGGGGCCCATCTGGTCCAGGGAGGAGGCGTAGGCGATGAGTCCATAGCGGGACACCGCCCCATAGGTGGGCTTGATCCCCGTCACGCCGCAATAGGCGGCGGGCTGGCGGATGGAACCGCCGGTGTCCGAGCCGACGGCGTCCCAGCAGTCCCTCTCCGCCACGGCGGCGGCGGCCCCGCCGGAGGAGCCCCCTGGCACCCGTTCCCCGTCCCAGGGGTTGCGAGTGGGCCCGTAATAGGAGGTCTCGGTGGTGGAGCCCATGGCGAACTCGTCCATATTCACCTTGCCCAGGCACACCGCCCCCTGCTCCCCCAGCCGCTCCACCAGCGTGGCGTCATAGGGGGGCACAAAGCCGGTCAAAATTTTGCTGGCACAGGTGGTGGACACGCCCTTGGTGCAGATGTTGTCCTTCAGCGCCATGGGCACCCCGGCCAGGGGGCCGGTGCACTTTCCCGCCGCCAGCTGCTGCTCGATCTCCCGGGCCCGGTCCATCGCCCGGTCCGCGGTGACGGCCACAAAGGCCCCGTTCTCCTTGGTCTCCTCCATCCGGTCCAGGGCCGCCCGGGCGGCCTGGGTGGGGGATACCTCCCCCTGTCTGATCGCCGCACCCAGCTCCAGGGCGGTCAAATCAAAGATATCGCTCATACTTTTCCCTCCCTTATTCCACCGTCTTGGGCACCAGAAATGCCTCGTCGTCCGCCGCCGGGGCGTTTTTCAGCAGCGCCCCCCGTTCCATGGAGGGCTGCACCTCGTCCTCCCGCAGCACGTTCTTCACGGGGAACACGTGGCTCAGGGGTTCTACGCCCGAAGTGTCCAGGGTGTTCAGGGTGTCCATATAGGCCAGAATGCCCTCCAGGTCCCCGGCCATTTTGGCCTTCTCCTCCTCCGGCAGACGCAGCCGGGACAGCTGGGAGATGTGGTCGATCAGCTCTGTGGTGATTTTCATATGGCTTCTCCTCTCTCGTCAGGGCTCCAGGCGGCTCAGGTCCCGGGGGAACAGGCTGGCCCGGCGCACATTGTCCAGTCCGCACAGCTGGGCGGTGAGCCGCTCCAGGCCGATGCCCAGCCCGCCGTGGGGGGGCATCCCGTGCTTGTGGATCATCAGATAGCTGTCAAACTCCGCCGGGTCCATGCCCTTGGCCTCCATCTTGGCCACCTGCTGGGCATAGTCGTGGATGCGCTGGCCGCCGGTGGTCACCTCCATGCCCCGGAACAGCAGATCGAAGGACAGGGTATACTTGGGGTCGGCCGGGTCGTCCATGGCGTAGAAGGGGCGCTTTTTGGCGGGATAGTGGGTGACGAACACAAAGTCCGCCCCGTATTCCTCTTTGAAATAGCGGCCGATGTTGTGCTCCTCCTCCGGCTCCAGATCATAGGGGTCCCGGATGGGCCGGCCATATTTCTCCGCCGCCAGCCGTTTGGCCTCGTCAAAGCGCACGGCAGGAATTTTATCCGCCTGGGGCAGCGTCACCCCCAGCAGCGCCAGGTCATCGGCGTAGTCCCGCGCCAGCAGGGCCATGGCATATTGCAGAAAGCCCGCTTCCATGTCCATCACGTCCTGGAAGGAGCGGATAAAACCCATTTCAAAGTCCAGGGAGGTATACTCGTTCAGGTGCCGGGGGGTGGAGTGCTTCTCCGCCCGGAACACGGGGGCCACCTCGAACACCCGCTGGAACACCCCCACCATGGTCTGCTTATAGAACTGGGGGGACTGGGCCAAAAACGCCTTGCGGCCGAAATAGTCCAGGCGGAAGATGTTGCTGCCCCCCTCCGCCCCGGCGTGGACGATTTTGGGGGTGTGGACCTCGGTAAAGCCCTGGCCGGTGAGATACTCCCGGAAGGCCCGGGACAGGCCCTCCTGGATTTTGAACACCGCCCGCTCTTTCAGGGCCCGCAGGACCACCGGGCGCAGGCCCAGCTCGGTGTCCAGGTTCAGCTTCAGCTGCCCCTTGGACACGGGCACAGGCATGGGCTGGGCGGGGCGGGACAGGACCTCCAGCCCGGTCAGCCGCACCTCCACGCCCCCGGGGGCCCGGCGCTCGGCGGCCACCTGTCCGGTGAGGGTGACGGCGCACTCCTCACACAGGTCCCCGGGCAGCAGCTCCGGGGCGGCCACGCACTGCACCGCCCCGTCAGGCAGGCGCAGGGTGAGGAAGGTCACGCCTCCCAGGGGGCGCAGGGCGTGGACCATGCCGTCCAGGGTGACGGTCTGCCCCACCAAAGCGGCCAGGTCCTGCTTGCTCATGCTCTTCTTCGGCGTTCCCGTGACAAATTCCATAATACTCGTCCTTTCTCAAGTCCAGTGATACGCCCGGGAACGAAAAAATCCCGGGGCGTATCTCACTACGATACACCCCGGGACGAAATCATCCATCATAATGATTCCGCGGTACCACCCGCGTTGTCTCTCCAACAAGAGACCTCTTTCGAGCCCCGATAACGTGGGGAATCCGTACAGCCCTCAACGGCACTTGCCCTTTGAACTGCAAGCTCAGGAGTGTTGCACCACCTTGTCTTTCCCGACCGGGCTTTCAGCACAGTGGCCCGGTCTCTCTGTTGGATGCCGTCAGGTGTGGTCTCCGTCCGCGCTTTTTTCTTATGGGCGCATTATACGCCTGCACATCCCTACTTGTCAACTATGTTTTTCACAACATCATTTTAGTTGGATAAAGAAATTTCGTCAGTCCGCCTTAAACTTACTTTCTGCCTTCCCGCCACTTCTCCGCCAGACGGAACACGATCTCCAGCGCCAGCCACACCACAAAGGCCGACAGGGCGGCAGAGAAACACACCGCTATCGGGTCGTTCATGGCCCCGGAGGGGATCTCTCCGGGCGCTGCACTAGGGAAAAGCCCCCGGACGAGCTGGACGAGAAACGCACATCCTGCTCCAAGGCAGAGAACAACGGTTTTCCTGCGCTTCATGCGGTTAGCCTCCTTTTTGATTTTCTGTTTTCAGCTTATCATAGACTGGCGGCGGGTTCAACTATATTTCTATCTTCTCGCCGGGGCTTTTCTCCCCTCCCCCGATGTGGTATACTGGAACAAAAGCAAGACAGAAAGGAGCCTGAAAGATGGCTTGGATGGACTGGAACGCCCTGGAGCAGACCTGCATGGGCTGTCAGCGGTGCGCCCTGGCGGATGGACGGCATAACGTGGTGTTCGGCGTGGGCAGCCGGGACGCGGAGGTCCTGTTTGTGGGCGAGGGCCCCGGGGAGAACGAGGACCTGCAGGGCGAACCCTTTGTGGGCCGGGCGGGCAAGCTGCTGGACGACATGCTGGAGCTCATCGACCTGGACCGGAAGAAAAACGTGTACATCGCCAACATCGTCAAATGCCGTCCGCCCCACAACCGGGACCCCCTGAACACCGAGCAGGATGCCTGCATCGGCTATCTCCGCAACCAGGTAGCTCTGCTCAAACCCAAGATCATCGTCTGCCTGGGCCGCATCGCCGCCATGCGCCTGATCCGGGAGGACTATCGCATCACCCGGGAGCACGGTCAGTGGGTGGAAAAGGCCGGCGTGGCCATGACCGCCCTCTATCACCCCGCCGCCATCCTCCGGGACCCCGGCAAGCGTCCCGAGACCTTTGACGACCTGAAAAGCCTACAGGCCAAGATCCGCCAGGTGTGCAGCCGGACCTATGAATCGACTTAAATGTCATTGCGAGGAGGGCAGCACCCGCAAGGGGTACGCCGCATCCGTAAGGCAGCAAAGCTGCCAACGGCTGCGCAGCGACGTGGGAATCCGTTTCCTTTGCAAACAGGATACGGATTGCCGCGTCAGGGCTGCGCCCTTCCTCGCAATGACAGTGGTTCTAAAAGCTCACTGGATGGTCACGTTGTCAAACTGCTCCCCAAAGGCCAACAGAGCATCCATGGCATCCTCTTTCGGGGGCTCTGCGGGCTTCTCCCGCTCACGCTCCACAGGGGCCGCACTCTGCACCGGGGCCGGTTCGGGCTCCTCCGGGGGCGGGGTGCCGCACACCACGCTGACCTGGGGGGCTCCGCCGAAGGAATCCGCCGCCGCCCGCTTCAGTCCCGCCAACACGGCGGGCTTGTTCAGCATGGCCCGGGTGAATTCGCTGTCCGTCCACAGGGTCAGGCTGCCGTTTTTCCACACGCCGGTGACCTTTTGTGCATTGTTCAGATAAGGGTGCACCGTAGGCGGGATCTTCCCCTTCAGTCCCGCTGCAAAGGAGGGCCAGAAGGCCCGGTCTCCGTCGGGAGGGCCTCCTGCCGGGGCGCTCTGCTGCGGGGCGGGCTGGGCCTCCTGCCGGGCGGCGGGACGGGGGGCAGGCCGGACGGGCTCCGGCTCGGGCACGTCGAACACCCGCTCCATCTCCCCAGGGGCCGGGGGCTCCTCGGGCAGGGGTGGGCGCTCCTCCTCCCAGGGGGGGCGGTCCTCCTGAACGTTTGGGACCGCCGCAGGTCTCTTCTGCGGAGCCTGGGCCGGGCGGGAGACCGGTCTGGAGACGGCCTGGCTCTGGGCCGGGGGCTGAGTGGGGATGCCGCCCTGGGTCAGGCGCTCCTCCAGCCGGGCCACCCGGGCGGCCAGCCCGGTCAGGGACTGGTCCAGGCTCTCGTCGCACAGGCGGATGAGACACAGCTCGGTGTCCGTGCGGCGGTTGCCGCTGCGGGGCAGGTCGGCCAGGGCACTCTGGAGCACGGTGAGCGTCTGCAGCAGCCGCTGGGCGGTGAACTGTTCCCCCAGGGCACGCATGGTGGCCTCGTCATAGCCGCCGGTGAGCAGGGATGCGCCCCCCTGGGGGGCCGTCTTCCGCAGCAGCAGGTCCCGGGCCAGGGCGGACAGCTCCCCCAGAACGGAGGCCACGTCCTTCCCCCCGGCATACAGGCGGGCCAGGGTATCTAAGGCGGCGGCGGTGTCCCGCCGGGCGATCTGGTCCATGAGGGCGGCGGTCTCCAGATTGCCTGCCAGACCCAGCACGTCCAGAATCTCTTTCTCGTCCACTTTTGCCCGCCCGCCGGAGCACTGATCCAGCAGGGACAGGGCGTCCCGCAGGCCGCCGTCGGCCAGCCGGGCCAGCAGGGCGGCTCCGTCGGCGGTGAGGTCGATGCCCTCCTCCTGGGCCACATAACCCAGCCGCTGGGCGATCTGCCCGGGCAGGATGCGCTTAAAGGCGAACTGCTGGCACCGGGAGCGGATGGTGGCCGGGACCTTGTGCAGCTCGGTGGTGGCCAGGATGAACATCAGGTGGTCGGGGGGCTCCTCCAGGATTTTCAGCAGGGCGTTGAAGGCGGGGGTGGACAGCATATGCACCTCGTCCACGATATACACCCGCTTGCGCACGGCGGCGGGGGTATACACCGCCTCGTCCCGCAGGGCCCGCACCTGGTCCACGCCGTTGTTGGAGGCGGCGTCCAGCTCCAGCACATCTAAAATCGAGCCGTTTTCGATGCCCAGGCAGGCGGGGCATTGGTTGCAGGGATTGCCGTTTTCCGGCCGCCGGCAGTTCACCGCCCGGGCCAGGATCTTGGCGCAGGTGGTCTTGCCCGTGCCCCGGGTGCCGGTGAACAGATAGGCGTGGGACAGCCGGTCCCCGGCCACCTGCTGCTTCAGGGTCTCGGTGATATGTTCCTGGCCCACCACATCGTCAAAGGTGCGGGGGCGCCACTTGCGGTATAGAGCCTGATACATTCTGTTTCCCCCCTGAAAGCGGATAAAAACGCGGCGCAGAGCGAGGCCGCACACCGGCCTTTGAAGCGTGGGATATGCCCGGTACCTGAACAGCCGGCTCAAGAACAGTGACCCCGCGGCACACGCGGCAGGCCGCTTAGTGCTGCTCGGTTCCCCGCCTGACACGGTTCACGGAGCCGCGTTGCGCGGGACCGGTCTATCATCGCTGCTTATTCAGGTCAAACGACACATCCACACGTCCGGGGGCCGGGATTCATCCCCGCTATAGCGGATTGCGGGTCTAGGGCACCGCTATCTCCCCGACTAGTGCGGCCTCGCTCCGCGCCGCAGCTCGGAACAAAGGTAGGTTATATTATACTATGGGTTTGAAAAATTATCAACTAGAAAATCATCCAGAATAAAATTTCTATATTTTCCCGTATTCTGTCATTGTGAGAATGTCCTGTTGCCACTTCCCCGTTTTTACGCTATGATATCCTCAACAAGACCAGAGGAAACAGCAGGAGGAACACGCATGAAGATCATGGCCATTGACTATGGCGATGCCCACACCGGGGTCGCCTTTTCCGACCCCACCGGTTTTTTGACCGGGACCACCACCACCATTCACAGCCGCAGCGCCGACGTGGTGCTGTCTGAACTGGCCCGGCTGGCGAAAGAGCAGGGGGCGGAGGAGATCGTGATGGGCTTTCCCCGGAATATGGACGGCACCGAGGGGCCCCGGGCGGAGCTGTACCGGGCCTTCGCCGGCCGGGTGGAGGAGGCCACGGGCCTAAAGCCCGTCCTGTGGGACGAGCGGCGCACCACCGTGGATGCCCACCGCATTTTACAGCAGGCGGGCAAGAACGCCAAAAAGCGCAAGAAAACGGTAGACGCAGTAGCTGCGTCCCTGATCTTAGAGGGCTACCTGGACTATAAACGTCTGCAAAAGTAACAACGGGAGGTATTATTATGCTGAAAGTTCACGTCAAGTATCATCTGAAGCCGGGCACCCAGGCCGATTTTCTGGCCGGGGTCACGGAGAAGACCCTGCAGGACGCCGTGCTGAACGAGGACGGCTGTCTGAAATATGAGTATATCCCCGCCGAGGGCGTCCCCGACCTGGTCCTGCTGGAGGAGGAGTGGACCAGTCTCCAGGCCCAGCAGACCCACCTGAAACAGCCCCACATGGCCCGCATCGCCGAGCTGAAGGACCAGTACATGGACCACATGGACCTGGACATGGAGGAGGTCTGACCCCTCCGCCATAAGACCGACCCCAAACCGCCCCGAGCCGCTTAAGGCTCCGGGGCGGTTTTTTATATGGCGTCAGGACGGATACCGAAGCCGGAAGAAATATGGTATATTGAACAATTTTGTAACAGATTGTCTACACGATTTTCGCCTTATTGACAACTTCACCGCAATCTGCAATAATGATTGAAACCAGAACTATAGGCATTCAAATCAGAACAGGAGGTCTCTTATGAAAAAGATTTTGAAGGTTTCCTTTCCCCTTGGACTCATTCTCTTGGTCACGGGCCTGTTGATCTTCCTTGTTTTTCTTTTCGCGTCTCTGGTCGGTTTTCTCATTGGCGACTCTTACTTTCATAATCCAGCTGAGTTTCGCTCCCTCATCGCCAGTACCGGAATGGTTCCCCTGCTGGTTCTGAGTATCCTAATGTACTTGGTCGGTGTTGCTCTTATCCTCTACCACGCATATGACCGCCGCAGACCTAAGTCCGACCAGCCCCCGCTGGAGAGCTGACCGTCATCATCTTTTCCTTCAACCAATTCCCACAAAACTGGGGCCCCAACCTGACCGGGCTGGGGCCTTTTCGTTTTATCCTGTCAAAAAGTTGAAAAAGAGGCCCTTTCCCATGAAAAAGCTCAAAAAATAGCAATATGCAAGCAATAGTTGCGCAGATGTAACCCGGATGTGGTTTACTTTCCCACAAAGTACAGTTTACAAGGGACTACACAGAGTAGGTATCTGACGGGAGGGGTTCCGCCCGTCAGATTTTCCATGTGATATTCAAGCTGTCGCTTGTGGCGGCTATGGTGGTAATCATCAAATCCACCACCCGCCGCTTGTCGTCAAAGGATACATTCTCCCAAGTGTCGAGGTAGCCGGAAATCTGGCTGACCTGTTCCGGGC
>OLFU01003510.1_pt1 | contig 10247 bp, 6 predicted proteins | sample 1605161 | NCBI WGS metagenome assembly OLFU01 (sample SAMEA3888914, study PRJEB22519) | human gut metagenome | biome: human gut; feature: human-associated habitat; material: faeces | place: Denmark | collected 2011
TAACTGTGTCCAGTTTACCCATCCTGTCTCGTTATCCTGACAATATGCATTGTTATTTCCTCTCTGCGAATTACAGAATTCATCCCCTGCAAGAAGGCATGGAGTTCCCTGAGCCGTCAACAGGAGTTCTAATGCATTCTTCACCTGATTCTTTCTAAGATTGACAACTGCGCGTTTTCTGCTCGGTCCTTCAGCTCCGCAGTTCCAACTGTAATTATAATCTGGTCCATCCAGGTTCTTCTCACCGTTTTCTTCGTTATGTTTACAATCATAAGACACTAAATCCCATAACGTAAATCCTGTCTGTGTTGTAATATAATTGCATTTTCCATTTTCCGATGAACGATTTTTCAATGCCCAGATGACATCATTGACCATATTCTCGTCACCTTTTAAGAAGCGACGCATCACATTCTGGAAACCATCATCTTTCTGCATCAGCTTGATATCTTTCAAAAACGGATCTTCTATCAGCTGCTCCCACGGCACGTTATAAGGATTCAGAACAAATCCGTCCACATGATACTCCAGCATATAGAAACGCAGACATTCCGTTACATAATTTGCTGATATTCCCGGAATAAATGGCATCTCCAGTACAACTTCTATGCCCTGACTATGACATGCTCGCACCATATCTTTCAACTCACGAACTGCACTTTTCCCATATGCATAGGCTTTTTTAGGGGCAAAATAAAAACCTTTACCATATCCCCAATAGTTCACTTTTGTTTTTCCGCACTCTTCAAATTCATAGACCGGCATACACTGAATCTGGTTGACTCCAAGTTCTTTTAAATAATCCAGTTTTTCAACAACCCCCTGGAATGTTCCCTTATGCACCACTTTTGAAGAAGAATGTTTTGTAAATCCACGCACATGCAAACCATAAGCCACTACATCTTCCCATGGAAGATGTAGGCGCTGATCCTCCTGCCAGTCATAGTCCTCCATTGAAACAATTTTCCCACGAATCTGATGTTCCTGAAGTTTTCGTTCTACACCAAATTTCTCTTTTCCTGCAAGTTCTTTTACATATGGATCCACACATACTTTCCCATCAATCAGAAAATTGTATTCATATCGATCTGCTTTCAGACCTTCAACAGATAAGAAACGTACTTCTCCAACGCCTTCTTCCTCTGGCATATCAAACTGATATTCCGGAACATCTTTCCCTCTCTTATACAGTAAAAGTTCACATGTCTTCCCTTTTGCTACCTGAACGGCAAAATTTATATTTTTGCCTTTGATATCCACTCCAAATGGCTGCGGACTCCCCTTTATCTTCCTCATAGTTAACCCCTTTCTTGAGCAATCAATAAATTACTGCCATCCATCTGTTCCGTACATTTCAACATTATCACGATTTATAAAGAAAGTTTCCTCATAATTATCCTTCTCGTAATCCTTGTCTGCCAGTAATGCTGTCGCCACCTTTACTGCTGTCTTTCCCATATTGATCGGGGACTGTGCTCCAATCCCGGTCATTCCTCCAGTGCCATTCACCAGTGCTGTTTTTGTCGCCGGGGAACCATCCACACTATACACGCAGATATTCGTTCTCTGCGCTTCTGTGATTGCTGCCATCACCTGTTCTGCCATAGGATCACTACCACACATTACAGCATCAATCTCACTATTTTCGCTCAGAACCTGTGTCATCTCGTCCTTCACATTGCTACTGTCTCCCAATGCTTCAATTCTCTTTACCACTTCAAACCCACTGTTTGTTATAGCCTCTTCAAATCCGGTAATTCTCTCATTCACTGAGTTCACCCCAGGGCTTTCCACAATCACAATTTTGCCGCCATCTGGTTTCTGGACCTGAAGATCCTGCCCGCACACATATCCCGCATTCTCATTATCTGACCCTACAAATGCAGATACAAGGCTTGTCTCTTTTACTTCTGTATCAAGATTGATCACCGGAATATCTGCCTCTTTTAAGGCTTCAAGTGCGGGAGTGATTTTCTCCCAATCTACCGGACAAAGAAATACTGCCTGTACCCCTTCGTTGATCAACTCCCGAATCTGTTCATTCTGCAAATCAGCATCTGATGCCGGATCACGAACCATCAGACGGTCACCTTGAGCCTCTAATGCTGTCTGGACAGAATTTTTCAATGTGTCATAAAAAGGATTCGACATATCAATCCCACTAAATCCAAACAGTCTGCCACCTTCCCCTGTATTATCATTTTTCTTATCATCCTCTTCTACTACTGCATTATCTTCCGGTGTTCCAACATTTTTCTTTCCACATCCAAGCAGTGCTGCCGCTATACACAAAACTGCCACTGTACACAGTATCCATCTTTTCTTCATATTGTCTATTATCCTTTCACTTCTATCAGTAACACTTTTATTCTACCTTGTTTAACCCGAAAGTCAATCTTATCTTGCTTTTTTCTCCCCTTTTTGTTACCATCAAGATAGCTGATCATTCTCGTTTTGAGCACCTGGCTGGTCAATACGGAATGAAATACAACACAGATTCAAAGGAGAAGATTATGAACGAAAACGAATCCCTCACAGTCACTTTGACACTGGAGAATAATGAGGAACTTGAATGCGCTGTTCTCAATATTTTTGAAGCAGATGAAAAGGAGTATATCGCACTTCTTCCACTGGATGAAAACGGTGATAACACAGACGGTCAGATCTATCTGTATCGTTTCATTGATAACGGAGAAGAGGAAGAACCTGGACTTGAGAACATCGAAGAAGATGAAGAGTTCGACCGTGTTTCCGCTATATTCAACGAATGGCTGGATACACAGGATTTCGGCGATATCGATCTTGATGCATTAGATGACCTGGAGGACTAAGTCTTGAGGATGTCAGCAAAGTGACTGACATCCGGTCAGCTTTTCAATAGTTCGTCTACAAAACGGGAAGGAGTAACTTCTTTCCCGTTTTTTATTTTCACATAACAGATCTTCAGAAAATCTTTTGCCCTTGTCATTGCCACATAAAATAATCTTCTCTCTTCTTCGATCTCCTTGTCTGTCTTTGCCTTCTGATACGGAATCCTCCCTTCATTCGCCGCAATCAGAAATACCTGCTTGAATTCCAGTCCTTTAGAAGCATGTATCGTCATCAGACGGACACCTGGACGTGGTCTGTTTCTTTCCTTTTCCTTCACTTTCAAAGTCTCCGTATATTCTTCTACATGTGCAAACCATTCTTCAACACTTGAAAATGCTTTTGCCGCCTCTTCGATCTCTGCCAGTACTTCATTCAGATCAGATCTGTTTATCTGATGTGTAAATGCATACTCTTTCAGAAAATCGTCATAACCAATCCTTTTTCTGATATACTGGATTGCCGCATATGGAGCCATCTTCATAAGCATCTTAACATCCCACTCAAACTGATCAATCCGGTCGATCATCCAGTCTTTATCACAATAGAACTTCCGCATGTCTTCAAAAGAAACCTTTGCTCCTGCTACACTGTCTCTTCCAAGATATCGCTTTGGTCGGTTCATTATCTGTAAAAAATCTTGTCTGTGCCGGGCTCCTGTTGCCAGTCGGAAATATGCCATGATGTCCTTTGCGATAAAGTGTTCATATATATTTGGAAGATGTTCTTTCATCTGAAACGGGATCTTCCGCTCCACCATTGCTTCTACCACTGCTCGCGCATCTGTATGAACCCTGAACAGAATCGCAATCTCCTCTTCTTTTATACCATTCTCCTTACATTTCTGTATCTCTTCAAGAACATATTCTGCCTCTTCCACCGGATCTTTCACTTCCTGAATATGAAGGCAGGAACCGCCTTCACGGTTTGCTTCCAGTTTTTTACTGTATCTCTCCACATTATTTTCAATCAGTTTCAAAGAATTCTGTACGATATTTGCTGTCGAACGGTAATTCATTCCCAACAGAATTTGTTTTGCATCAGGGAAATCTTTTCCAAATCCAAGCATCAATTCTGAATCAGCTCCACGAAATCCGTAGATTGCCTGATCGTCATCCCCTACTACGAACAAATTATTTTCCGGCTGGGCCAGCATACGGATCACATCATACTGAATTCGATTAATATCCTGAAATTCATCAATCAAAATGTATCTGAATTTCTTCTGCCACTGTGCAAGTACATCTGGTCTTGATCGGAACAATTCATAACAAAGTACCAGCATATCATCAAAATCAATCTTTTTCAGTTCTTTTCTATGCTGTTCATAATTACGGTAAATATTGCGAAAAGCATCTGCACTACACTTTTCTGATACAAATTCTTCCAGCGGAATCCGATTATTCTTCACTTTTCCAATTTCTGCCACAATATCCTGAATAAAATCTTCTTCATCAAAGATCTCCATTCTTTCCTTGTTAATCACGCCACGTAAAATCTGATATTTTTCTGTCTCTGAAAGAATATTTTCCTGATTCATCCGGTAAGCCCATTTCAGGATTCCATAATAGATTCCATGAAATGTCCCCACTGTAACCGGAAGATCTCTTTTGCCCATAACCAAACAGAGGCGGGATTTCATCTCCGCCGCTGCAAATCTTGTAAAAGTAACGACCAGAATTTCTTCTGGTCTTACTTTCTGTTTCTCTATAAGGTATTTTACTCTGTTTACAATCGTAAGCGTCTTCCCCGATCCCGGGCCTGCCAGTACAAGACATGGGCCGTCTGTGTGCTGAATCGCCTGCGCCTGTGCTTCATTAAATCCCATTGTACCTCTTTTCGCTGTCCTTACTGAAGTTTCTCGATTCCAAGACGGATTCTTCTAAGAGACTCATCTTTTCCGAGTACTTCCATCAGTTCTGTTGCTCCACCCGGAGTGCTCTGCTTTCCGGAAACTGCTGTACGAAGCGGCCACATTACATAACCTACTTTGTATCCTTTTTCTGTTGCAAATGCTTTCAATGTCTCAAACAATGCATCATTACTAAAGTCCTCCTGCGCCTCGAGAACCGGAAGTACCTCATTCAGAAGTGCGAGTGACTTCTCAGGATCTGTTTTCATCTTCTTGTGTGTATACAGTGCAATATCGTAATCTGGAAGTTCTTCAAAGAAATCAACCTGCTCTTTGATCTCCGGAAGAATCTCAATTCTTGTCTTCACAAGTGTTGCAATCTTCTTCAGATCATAGTCCTTTGTTACTGCCTCTTTCAGATAAGGCTCCGCAAGTGCATAGAACTTATCAAAATCCATTGCCTTGAGATATTCTCCGTTCATCCATTTCAATTTCACTGTATCAAATACAGCCGGAGATTTACTCATATGATGATAATCAAATGCCTCAACAAGCTCTTCCAATGAGAAGATCTCTCTGTTGTCTGTCGGGCACCATCCGAGCAGTGCAACATAATTCACAACTGCCTCTGAAACATATCCCTGCTCGATCAGATCTTCATAAGAAGAATGTCCACATCTCTTGCTCAATTTCTTATGATTCTCATCTGTGATCAGCGGACAGTGTACATAAACCGGTACTTCCCAGCCAAACGCCTCATAAAGGCGGTTATACTTCGGTGCTGAAGATAAGTACTCATTTCCACGAACAACATGTGAAATCTCCATCAGATGATCGTCAATTACGTTTGCAAAATTATATGTCGGGAATCCATCAGATTTGATCAGGATCATATCGTCAAGCTCTGCATTCGGAACTGTGATATCTCCGTAGATCTCATCATGGAATGTTGTCTCACCTTCATTCGGTACATTCAGACGGATAACCCATGGCTTACCTGCTGCCAGATTCGCCTCTACTTCTTCCTTGCTCAGACTTAAGCAGTGCTTATCATAAACAGAAATCTCTACTCCACCTTCAGAAACCTGTGTCTTTAAAGACTCCAGACGCTCTTTGTCACAGAAACAGTAATAAGCGTCTCCCTGCTCTACAAGCTGCTTTGCATATTTAAGATAAAGGCCTGATGCATTACGCTCACTCTGTACATACGGTCCATATCCGGCATCTTTATCCGGTCCTTCATCATGGATAAGACCTGTTTTCTCCATTGTTCTGTAAATGATATCAAGTGCACCTTCCACAAAACGTTCCTGGTCTGTATCCTCTACACGAAGAAGGAAATCTCCCCCTTCATGCTTTGCGATCAGATACGCGTATAGTGCTGTTCTTAAGTTACCCACATGCATTCTTCCTGTCGGGCTTGGTGCAAATCTTGTTCTTACTTTCTTACTCATTCTATCTTCTCCAATTCTTGTTTGTTATTGTTCAATCTCGTCATATTATAGCGCAAGTCCCCAGATTCTTCAACAAACAAAATCAATGTTTTTCTTTTACTCCAAAAGTTTCACCGTTTCAGGAATACTTCCCGCCTGTTCAAGTGTACAGGATCGTGCATCAATACATTCCAGATTTGTTCCATCAAATGCACTTTCCGCAAAACTTTTCACACTTTCCGGCACCTGAAAGGTTCCTGTCCACGCTGCCGGAAATGCAAGAAGAACCGTGCCATCTGCCGTGTAGAGTACACCATCTACCGTAACATAGGCTGGATTTGCTGCATCTGCTTCTATCCATCCCAGATTACTCAGCCCAACAAACGCTCCTGGCTGAATATTTGTTATATTAGCAGGAATTTCAATCTCTTCTACAGCAGAACCAAGACCCGACAGTGCTCCTCTCGCAATTCCGGAACATCCTTCTTCAGGAAAGAGCAGTACTCCATCCTGTATCACTTCTTTGCTTCCTGAAAGTCCATAGATCACACCTTCCGCATTAATAAGATATCCTGTATTTATATTCCCCACCTCTATTGGCTCTTCTTCCTCCTCAGTTTCATTTTTTACATTTTCCATTGAATCAGGATTTGTAATTATCGGTTCACTTGCACCATTTATAGTTGTATCTCTTTTTACACCTGGTTTTTCTGCCACAATCTCTTCTACCACGGGTTCTTCCACCGCAATTTCTTCTACTATAGGTTCTTCCACTAAAATTTCTGCCGGAACAGCTGCTACCTGGATAACATCTGCTTGATTAACATCTGTCTGGATAGTTTCTGCTGATAAGAAAGAATGCTCATCCATTTTTTCCGGTTCTTTTATCTGTTTTGTTATTGTTACTTTTTCCGGCAGATTATTTCCTGACACATTTATATCCTCTGTTGTCGCACAGACCTCTATTTCGGAAATCAGATTCTTTTCCAAATATAATGAAACAATTTCCTGTGCAGACATCAGAATCAGCGCACCACTTAATAAAGTCACTCCCACTCTGGCATATGGTTTTCTCACCGTTTCCTGATGCCATTCATTCCAATTCAATGCTATATCCATGTTCTCTTATTCCTTTCTCTTTCCCCCACATTTTAATATACGAAATAATTTTAGTTTATCAAAGAAAAAGGGATGCTGCAACCAAATGCAACATCCCTTTGATTTTTCCGCTTTGTCCTGATAGATTCCAAGGATTCTATACGTTAATTTCAGCCTTCACGCCAAGGATCTCTTTATTCTTTTCAAGCAGTGGACGGATCACATTCTTAAGATATGCATCTACCTGCTCACTTGCACGTCCAACATATTTCTCCGGTTTCATTGTCTTCTGAAGATCCTCTAAAGTCAGGTTGAATGCCGGATCCGCTGCGATCAGTTCAAGAAGGTTATTGTCAAGTCCCTTCTCTTTTACATTTCTTCCTGCTTCCATAGAAAGCTCACGGATTCTTTCGTGCAGCTCCTGACGGTCTCCACCGGCTTTAACAGCATCCATCATAATATTCTCTGTTGCCATGAATGGAAGTTCGGACATCAGACGCTTCTCGATTACTTTCGGGTATACAACCAGTCCGTCTACAACGTTCAGACAAAGATCAAGTATTCCGTCGATTGCAAGGAATCCTTCCGGAACACTCAGACGCTTGTTAGCGGAATCATCAAGTGTTCTCTCAAACCACTGTGTTGCAGATGTGATTGCCGGATTAAGTGCATCAATCATCACATATCTTGAAAGGGAAGCAATTCTCTCACTTCTCATCGGGTTTCTCTTATAAGCCATTGCTGAAGATCCGATCTGTGTCTTCTCAAATGGTTCTTCAATTTCTTTCAAATGCTGGAGCAGACGGATATCATTAGAGAATTTGTGAGCACTTGCAGCAATTCCTGCCAGTACATTCAGTACTCTTGTGTCTACTTTTCTTGAATAAGTCTGTCCGGATACCGGATAACATGCCTTAAATCCCATCTTCTCAGCGATCATTGGATCGATCTTGTCAATTGTCTCCTGATCTCCGTCAAACAGTTCAAGGAAACTTGCCTGTGTTCCTGTTGTTCCTTTAGATCCAAGCAGTTTCAGGCTTCCAAGTACATATTCCAGATCCTCAAGATCCATTTCAAACTCCTGCATCCAGAGAGTTGCTCTCTTTCCAACAGTTGTCGGCTGTGCCGGCTGGAAATGTGTAAAAGCAAGTGTAGGCTGGTTCTTCTGCTCCTCTGCAAACTTCGCAAGCTCTGCAATTACATTCACAAGCTTTGTGCGAACCAGTTTCAGTGCTTCTGACATAATAATAATATCTGTATTATCTCCTACATAACAGGATGTAGCTCCAAGATGGATGATTCCTTTTGCCTTTGGACACTGAACACCATATGCATAAACATGAGACATAACATCATGACGTACAACCTTCTCACGTTCCTTTGCCACCTCAAAGTTAATATCATCCGCATGGCTCTTCATCTCTTCGATCTGCTCGTCTGTGATGTTGAGTCCAAGCTCCTTCTCAGTCTCTGCCAGTGCGATCCAAAGTCTTCTCCATGTTCTGAACTTTTTGTCCGGTGAGAAGATATACTGCATCTCGCGGCTTGCATAACGCTCTGAAAGCGGGCTTACATAACGATCATTACTCATAATTCTTTTCTCCTTGTTTCATCTCTTTATCGTAACTGTTCATCTATTATAACACATAAACTGAGTCTTCAAAATCAATTTTGTTCAAATGCCTGACTGATATCCTCTTTCGGAACTTCCATCGGATACTTTCCTGTAAAGCAGGCATCGCAATACTTAAGATCTCCAACCATGTCTTTCAGTTTCTCAATCTCCATGTATCCAAGAGAGTCTGCTCCAATCAGCTGACGGATCTCCTCCTGTGTGTGAGTATGTGCGATCAGCTGCTCATTTGACGGAACATCCGTTCCAAAGAAGCATGGATGTAAGAACGGTGGAGAACTGATACGTACATGTACCTCTTTTGCTCCGGCTTTTTTCAGCATCTTAATAATATTTGCACAAGTTGTTCCACGCACGATGGAATCATCTACCATTACGATTCGTTTTCCCTTTACAACTTCCGGAATCACATTCAGTTTGATTTTTACACTGGAAACACGTTCGCTTTGTTTCGGTTTGATAAATGTTCTTCCCACATAGCTATTCTTGTGAAATGCCATTCCATACGGAATTCCTGACTGCTCAGAATATCCTTTCGCTGCTACCAGACCGGAGTCCGGAACTCCTACAACAAGATCAGCGTCTACCGGATAAGATTCCGCAAGTGCTTTTCCTGCCAGAATTCTGGAATGGTATACACCTACACCATCGATTGTACTGTCTGTTCTTGCAAAATAAATATACTCAAAAATACATCTTGCCTGTTTTTCCGAATCAATCACCATACTCGTATCTGACTGGATTCCATGTTTTCTTGTAATTGTTACGATTTCTCCCGGAAGAACATCTCTTACAAACTCACCGTCTACAGCTGCGATTGCACAGCTCTCAGAAGCAAGGAAATATGTATTGTCACGTTTTCCGATGCACAGTGGCTTGAGTCCAAATGGATCTCTTGCACCAATCATTTTTCTCGGGCTGCTAACAACAAGTGCGTATGCACCCTTGATCTTCTGCATCGCACACTTCACAGCTTCTTCTGCTGTCGGTGTATGAAGACGCTCTCTTGCAATAAGATATGCGATTACTTCAGAATCTATTGTTGTCTGGAAAATAGCACCTGTCTGGCTGAGTTCTTCTCTCAGCTCGATTGCATTTACTAAATTTCCATTATGTGCAATCGCAAGTGTTCCCTTTACATAGTTTATAACAAGTGGCATTGCATTCTCTACACGTGTTGCGCCTGCTGTTGAATATCTTACATGGCCCACACCAAGATTTCCTTTCAGCTCTGAAAGGCCCTCTTCATCAAACACGTCATCCACATGGCCAAGTCCTTTTTTTGAAAGGACGTTTCTCTTCCCATAAGTGTCTGTCACTGCAATACCGCAGCTCTCCTGACCTCTATGCTGCAGAGCAAACA
>OLFU01003513.1_pt1 | contig 10234 bp, 9 predicted proteins | sample 1605161 | NCBI WGS metagenome assembly OLFU01 (sample SAMEA3888914, study PRJEB22519) | human gut metagenome | biome: human gut; feature: human-associated habitat; material: faeces | place: Denmark | collected 2011
GTTACGCCGACATCGTGGCCATGCGCCACCCCAAGGAGGGCGCACCGCTGCGGGCCAGCCGGTACTCCCGCATCCCTGTCATCAACGCAGGCGACGGCGGCCACCAGCACCCGACCCAGACCATGACCGACCTGATGACCATCCGCCGCCGCAAGGGCCGTCTGAACGACCTGACCATCGGCCTGTGCGGCGACCTCAAGTTTGGCCGCACCGTCCACTCTCTCATCAAGACCATGGCTCGCTGTGAGAATATCCGCTTTGTCCTCATCAGCCCCGAGGAGCTGCGGGTGCCGGACTACATCATCACCGACGTGCTCGAGGCCAACCACATCCCCTACAAGGAGACCCGCAGCCTCGAGGAGTCCATGCCCGAGCTGGACATCCTCTACATGACCCGCGTCCAGAAGGAGCGTTTCTTCAACGAGGAAGACTATGTCCGTCTGAAGAACAGCTATATCCTCACCAAAGAGAAGATGGCCCTTGCCAAGCCTGACATGGCCGTGCTCCATCCCCTGCCCCGCGTCAATGAGATCACACTGGACGTGGACGACGACCCCCGGGCCGCCTACTTTGAGCAGGTGCAGAACGCCGTCTACATCCGCATGGCGCTGATCATGACACTGCTGGGCCTCAAGGACCCCAAGGCTGAAAAGGAGGGCAACTGAGATGCTGAACATTGATGAAATTCAGAACGGTATCGTCATCGACCATATCAAGGCAGGCACAGCCATCGGCCTGATGGACCTGCTGGGCATCAAGGGCAACCGCACCGCCAGCGTGGCCCTCATCCAGAACGCCCGCAGCCACAAGGCAGAGTCGGGCCGGAAGGACATCATCAAGGTGGAGGGCGACGCCTCCTGGCTCAACCTCGACGTGCTGGCCTATCTCGACCCCGACATCAGCGTGACCGTCATCGAGAACGGCAAGGCTGTCAAGAAGGAAAAGCCCCAGCCCCCCAAGCGTCTGGTCAACATCGTGCGGTGCAAGAACCCCCGCTGCATCTCCTCCATCGAGGAAGAGTGCGACCAGATCTTCGAGCTGAGCTCCAACGGCAAGTATCGCTGCATCTACTGCGAGCAGGAGCTGCAGGTCAAGCCGGAATAATAGAAATAAACGATAAAAGCCGCCTGTCATTCAACGAACGACAGGCGGCTTTGCTTTTGATTCTCAGACTTTCCGGCGCAGCAGGCTCATAGGCGGCAGCTCCGGGGTGGGGATGGTATAGCGCTCCATCGCGTGGGGCGTGGACTCCACCAGCTCACCGGCCTCATTCTTTATCCACTCGGGGTTCAGCGGGATGCTGCGGCCATCCGGGCAGAGCACTTCCAGCGTGTCGCCGAGGCTCCACTTGCCCCGCTGCTGGCAGCTGGCGACGCCGTTCTCCCAGCCGTCCACCGTACCGACAAACTCCCACTCGCGGATGTAAGTCGCGCTGTCGGTAGCCTGACGGGCCTGCTCCCGGCCAAAGTAGAAGCCGGGCGAATAGTGGCGGTGACTGGTGCGGGTCAGCTCAGCCAAAACCTCTTCCGGCAGCTCGAAATTCTCGTTCATCGGGTCGGCCAGATACTGGTCGAGGGCGCGGCGGTAGGCCGCCGTCACGCTGGCGACGTAGTAGAAAGTCTTGGCGCGGCCCTCGATTTTGAGGCTGTCCACGCCCGCGTTGCAGATGAGGTCGAGAAAGGGCGCGGTACACATATCGTTGGCGTTGAGGATGTAGCTGCCGTTCTCGTTCTCGCCGATCTCATAGAGCTGCCCCGGGCGGGTCTCCTCGCTGAGATAGTACTTCCAGCGGCAGGGCTGGGCGCACTGGCCGCGGTTTGCGTCGCGGCCTGCCATGTAGTTGGAGAGCAGGCAGCGGCCCGAGACGCTCATGCACATGGCGCCGTGGACGAAAGCCTCAATTTCCAGCTCCGGCGGGGTCTTGTCGCGGAGGGTAGCGATGTCCTGCAGGGTCATCTCCCGGGCCAACACCACCCGCTTCGCGCCCATATTGTAGGCGGCGCGGGCAGCGGCCCAGTTGGTGATGCCGGTCTGGGTGGACATATGGACGTCGATGTCGGGCGCGAACGTCTTGCAGGCGTCCAACACGCCGAGGTCAGCCACGATGAAGGCGTCCACACCGGCAGCGGCAGCGTCCTTGATGGCCTGAGGCAGACGGTCAGCCTCCTCGTTGGTGGGCAGGGTGTTCATGGTCAGGTAGACCTTGCGGCCCCGGGCGTGGGCATAGATGACGCCCTCGCTCAGCTGCTCCGGGGTGAAGTTGGTGGGTGCAGAGCGCATCCCGAACTCGGGCAGAGCGCAGTAAACGGCGTCCGCGCCGTAGTTGATGGCATATCGCAGGCGCTCGAGGTCGCCTGCCGGGGCCAGAAGTTCCGGTATCTGTAACATGGTATTCCTCTTTCACTTCATACTTTTATTAACTTTAGCCGCAGAATCGCAGTTTTTCTGGTGATCTGCGTAGGTGCAGGCGTAGTAGTAGTGACCGGCAAGGTCCGTGACGAAGAAATAGGCGTCTTTCACCTCATCGTCGGGCTGCGGGTCAAGCGCCGCACGGATGGCCGCGATGCCGGGGTTGGAAATCGGGCCGGCGGAGAGGCCGGTGCAGGCGTAGGTGTCGTAGGCTTCCAGAATGTTCTCCGGGATGCTGTCCCAGCCGCCGTAGTAGGGCGCGACCCAGTTCCAGAGGTAGTTGTTGTCAGCGTCGCTCTGGACGTAGCTGGAGGTGTTGCTCTGCAGTTTGGGGTAGGGTGAACCCTCGGCCAGACGGTTGCGGAACACCTGCGCCACATTATCGTCCTGATCGTTGCCGGCCTCCTCCTGCACGAAGGACGCCAGAGTGACCACCTCGGAGAGGGTCATCCCCTGCTTTTCCATCTCGGCATACATCTCATCGGTGATCTGCTTGTCGAAGTGAGAATAGAACGTCTCAACGTAATGATGGACGGTGTCATCCTTCAGGAAATCGTAGGTATCCGGGAAAAGATAACCCTCGCACTTGAGGAAGCGGTCCGGGGCGTCCTTGTCGTCGGGGACGTACTGCCAGAACCTGTACTGGCTGAAATCGCCGGTGTTGGCCTCCTTGAGGAAGTCCTCGGCGCTGCACAGCCCGGCGTCTTCCATTTTTTTTGCAATGGCGATGGCCGTCGTACCCTCGGGGAAGGTCAACCGGACACTGTCGGCCTTCGCGTAGGCGGAAAGTGCCTCGATGATGTCGTCGTAGGAGCTGCCGGGGGCGAGGTCGAACTCACCGTATTGGAGCTTGCCTGCCGCGCCCTGTTTGCCTGCATACCAGCGGAAGACGTGGGGGTACTTGATGACGCCCGCCGTCTTGAGCTTCTGGGCGATGGCTGCCACGCCGCTGCCCTGCTGGATGCTCACACTCACCGTTTTGCCAGCGGAAGCACTGCCGTTGATCTCTTTTCGGATGGCCAGCAGACAGCCGCCCGCCGCCAGTACCAGGATCAGCAGCACGATCAGAATCATTTTCGCTGCGCCGCCTTTTCTGCTTTTTCTATGTTTTGCATCGTGTGCCATGTACACACTCCTTTACCATTCCGTTCAGCTTTCCATCATCAGCCGCATATAGCTTTCTTCCACATCGAAAGGCTCCGCGTCGAACCGTATCATGCCGTAGTCCTGCCGGGTGCCTTCGCCGAGGAAAAGGTTCTGAGCCGCACCCACTGTGATGACAGCGCGCTCCACGATGACTTCCTTCTCCCGGGCCGCTTCCATCAGCACCTCGGCGGAGCGGTCATCTTCGGCCATCAGCTCCACAAAATAGAGGGTGTCCTCCCGGCGGAAGTAGATGCCGTAGCCCTTCTCGCTGGACACGATGGTCGCGCCCCGGGCGTAGAGGTCGGTCAGCACGACGGCCATCTGCTCCGGCGGGAACTGGACGGTATCGGGATAGAAGCGCTCCCGCAGCTCACAGAGCTTGCGGGCCGTCACGGAGTCGAACTCCGCCTGACTCCACAGGTTGCGGGACACCTCCCGGGGCAGGCAGCGGAGGGCAAAAGCCCGCTGGAAACCCTTGTTTTCCAGCAGCGCGGCCTGCTCCTGTCCGGCCGGAACGGCCACGGTGAAGCCCGCGCCCCGCAGCTTCTGCTGCGCACAGAGATAGTCCACGAGTCCTGCCAGAAGCAGGCTTCCCTGCCCGCAGAGGCCGTAGAGGTAACTGCCGCTGCGTCCCTTGAGGGTGACGGGGACCGCCAGCGCCGCAGCGACTATCTCGTCATTTTCCTCAGCGACGTAGATATTTTCCGCCCCGGCGAACTTTTCCAGAGCAGTCTTGATGAACTCGGCGCTGTCGCCGCGTTCTTTCTGCCACAGTGCCACGACTGCCGCCTCATCCGACGGCTGCATCAAACGATACATTGATAGTATCCCTCCCATTTTCGCGGTTATCCGAGTTCTTTTTCCGCCAGCGCCCGCACCTCGGCCTGAATATCCTCGATGGTGCGCATGGCTCCATTTTCCGTGCAATGGACGGTGGCCCAGCCCAGATGCTCTGCGCAGTACTCGGCGGCACGGCGGCTGCGGGCCAGATATTCGATGTCCTTTTCGTGGACGTCCTTCCTGCTCTCGTCGCCGTGGTAGCGGCCGGTCATGAGCTTCTGGCTCACGGCGGGGTCTACCTGTAAGTACACCACAGCGTCCGGTGCGGGCAGGCCCAGCAGCCTGTATTCGTAGTCAAAGGCCCAGCGGAGGAAATCGTCCCACTGCTCCGGCGGGAGCTTGGAGCACTGATGCACCGCGTTCGACGTGGTGTAGCGGTCGGCGATGACGATGCCACCCTCCTCGTAGAAGCTGCCCCACTTGGTCTTATAGCTGGCGTACCGATCCACCGCATAGAAGCTGGACGCCGCATAGGGGTTGACGTCGTCGGGCTTGTCGCCGAACTGACCGGAGAGGTACATCTTTACCAGCGCACTGGAATCGCTCTCGTAGTCCGGGAATGTGATCTCCATCACCCTTCGACCGCTCTCGGCCAGATGGGAGGCCAGCAGCTTTGCCTGGGTGGCCTTGCCGGAGCCGTCCAGCCCTTCGATGACAAGAAGCCTGCCCTTGCTCATTCTGCCTTCTCCCCTTTCAGCGCGGCGTACTGGGCGCGGACCTCAGTGGTGCGTCCGCAGCACATCTTGCCCTCCGGGCAGGGGCCGGACACGCAGGCCGGGCCAGCGGTGCGGAAGATATGGGGTGCCACCGGGTACACCAGCGTGAACATCTTTTCAGCCAGTTCCCGGATCTCCCACTGGGCGCGGTTGCAGCAGCGCAGCTGGAAGAAGTTCATCAGGCTGCGGGCATTCATGGTGACCACCATTTTGGTCTCGCAGGCGTTGGGCAACACAAAGCGGGCGTCCTCGTTGGCCTGCTTGGAAGCCTTGGCCCGGGCCTGCTTTTCGGGCAGCCCCTCGGCCATCAGGCGGGCGGTGTGGCCGTCTTCCAGCTTCTGCACGAGGTCGAGGTAGCGCCTGGCGTCCTCGTTCATGCTCTCGATGAACGCTGCCTTTGCCTCGGGGATGGCCTCGATCTCGGGCGGGATGACGTAGCGGAAATCGTCCAGACGGACATACCGCTGACTCTGGACGCTGAAGGACGCGATGCGGTGACGGGTGATCTGGGCCAGCAGGGTACGGCTGACGCCCTCGATGCCGAAGGTGAAGCTTGCGTGCTCGATGGGGCTGGCGTGGCCCAAATCGCTGAGCATGGTCAGGAAGCGGGCAGTCTTTTCCTCATCCAGCCCGTCCAGCAGGTCGGTGATGTGGGCGTCGGAGTAGCAGAGCTTCGCCGCGGCCGCCACGACCTTCTCCGGCTCCGGCGTATGTGCTATCAATCGGACAGTCATCATTTTTTCTCATTCCTCCGTCGTTATCTTCACAAGGGGCGCAAAGTTGGCCATGGTCTTCTTCACGCCCACCTTCTCGAAGCTGATCTCCACGATCTGGTCGCCGGCAGCGGGCTTGACTTTCAGCACCTTGCCGCGCCCGAAGACCTTGTGCTCCACGATGTCGCCCGGCTCATAGTGTTTGGGGCCGGTGGATGCCGCTGCCGGACGGGGCGAAGACGTCACACCGCCGCCTGCGGGTTTGACCGGCGCTTTGGACGCTGCCGGACGGCCATAGCCAGAGCCGAAGCCGCTGCTTCCCGAACCGGAGTCGTAGCCGCCATGACCCGACGAAGCACTTCCCCGGCCCGCGTAATCGGAGCCAAAGCCTCGGCTATTGGACATCGGTGCGTTATATTCTTTATTCAGATAGCCGCTGCGGCTGCCATAGCCCGAGCCGTGACCGGAGGCCGCGCGCCCCCAGCCGGAGGGGCCGGAGTATCCCGACGCACCGCCCGGCACGGTATCGCTGCCGTAACCGCTGCCCCAGCCGCCCAGACGGGAGCGCTGTTCCAGCACCGGGCTGCGGGTCTCTTCGATGTACTCCGGTTCGATCTCCCGGAGAAAGCGGCTGGGCTCGTTGCGCTGGGTGCGGCCATAGAGCATCCGGGTGACGCTGTTGGAGATGTAAAGCTCCTTCTTGGCGCGGGTAATACCCACATAGGCCAGGCGGCGTTCCTCTTCGAGGTCAGCCTCGGAATACTTGCTCATCTCACTGGGGAAGACGCCCTCTTCCATGCCAATGAGGAATACATAGGGAAACTCAAGGCCCTTGGCCGAGTGGATGGTCATCAGCACCACCTGGTCGGCGCTCTCATTGTAGCTGTCGATGTCGCTGATGAGGGCGATGTCCTCCAGATAGCCTTCCAGCGAAGCCTCTTCGCCGTGCTGGTCGCAGTAGCTCTTGACGTTGTTGACCAGCTGGCCAAGGTTCTGCAGACGGTCAGCGGCATCCTCGTGGCCCTTGGCGGCGTCAGCTTCCAGCATGGCGCGGTAGCCGGTGATCTCGATGACATCGGAAGCGAACTCATCCAGCGTCTTCGTTTCCAGCGATTCCTGCAGTTTCTGGTAGATGTCCCAGAACTTGAACAGCGGCGCGATGGCGCGGCTGAGCTTGGCGTACTGGTCGGCATGGGAGATGACATCCAGCATACTGATGCCCTGCTGAGCCGCCAAATCCGCGATGACTTCGATGGTTGTTGCACCGATTTTGCGCGCAGGCTCGTTGATGATTCGACGAAGTCGGACATCGTCCCGGGGGTTCGCCACGATGGACATATAGGAGTGGATGTCCTTGACTTCCTTGCGGTCATTGAAGCGCTGGCCGCCCACGATCTTATGCGGGATGCCCGCACGGGTGAAGTAGCTTTCGATGGGAGCCGACTGGGCGTTCATACGGTAGAGAATGGCGTGGTCTGCCAGATGCCCGCCCTCCTTCAGGTGCTGACCGATGACATCCGCGATATGGCTGGCTTCGTCCTGCTCATTCTCGGCGGTATACACCTGCACCTTATCGCCCTCACCGTTGTCCGTCCACAGGGTCTTGCCCTTGCGCTCGGTGTTGTGCTGGATGACGCAGTTGGCTGCGTTGAGGATATTGGAGGTGGAGCGGTAGTTCTGCTCCAGACGGATGGTCTTGGTGCCGGGATAGAGCTTTTCAAAGTTGAGGATATTTTCAATGGTAGCGCCGCGGAAGCGGTAGATGCTCTGGTCGTCGTCGCCCACCACGCAAATGTTGCGCTCCGGCCCGGTGAGCAGGCTGACCAGACGGAACTGCGCCACGCTGGTATCCTGATACTCGTCCACCAGCAGGTAGCGGTACTTGTTCTGGTAGAACTCCCGCACGTCCGGGTGTTCAGCCAGCAGCTGCACGGTCTGGTAGATCAAGTCGTCAAAATCGAACGCACCGGTCTCTTTCAGCTTTTTCTCGTAAGCTGCGTAGATGCGGGCGGTCTGGGTGCTCTTCACGTCTCTGGCGTGGTCTGCAAGTGCCTGCTCCGGGCTGACCAGCTGATCCTTCCAGCGGCTCATCTGGTTGATGGCGGCCTTGATGGGCAGGAATTTATCATCGATGCTCAGCTCTTTATATACGGTTTTCATTACACGCTGGGCATCGTCTGTATCATAGATGGTAAAGCTGCGGGGGTAGCCGATCTCTTCGGCCCAGCGGCGCAGAATGCGCACACAGGCCGAGTGGAAGGTGGAGGCGAACACCTCGTCCCCTTCCTCGCCGCCCAGCATCCGGCGCAGACGCTCTTTCAGCTCCCCTGCTGCCTTGTTGGTAAAGGTAATGGCCATCACGTTCCAGCTGCGCACCGCGTTGCGGCGCAGCATCCCGTCCAGCCAGCTGGGGGCGTCTGTACCGGTCATAATGGCGGTGCGCAGGGCTTTGACGTCCTCCTCGGTCACCGGGCGGGGCGTTTCCTTGGAGCCGTGCGCCGAGCCGAACCGGATAAGGTTGGCGATGCGGTTGACCAGCACGGTGGTCTTGCCGCTGCCGGCACCGGCAAGGATGAGCAGCGGGCCATCCGTGGTAAACACAGCCTGCCGCTGCATATCGTTCAGGCGGCCGAATTGCTTTTCAATGTAAGTATCACGCAGGGTGCAGAATTCCTGCCCGAGAGATGCTGCCATGGTTTCACCTGTTTCCTTCGCTGTTATTCATACCGTATAGTATAACACATTTCAAAATAGTTGTACACCAAAACTGCATAGAGTTACAGCTGCTTTTCCAGCAGATAGCGGTCGTAGCCGCCGTACATCTCCCGGCGGCAGACGATTTCAAAGCCGCTGGCCAGGGCGTTGTTGAGGCTGTACTGATTTTCCGGGCTGACGGTGGCCCCGATGCCCACGATCCCCGGACGGAGCAGGGTAAGCGCCGCTTCCAGCAGCTTCCGCTGCAGGCCGTTGCCCCGCCAGTCCGGGTGCACTACTGCGCTGTCTGCGTTGGCCCAGTGCTGCCACTGACTTTGCGGCACGCCCAGAAAGGCGGCATAGTTTTCATCGCTCTGCCCGCACAGGCGCAGGATGAGGTACGCCCCCAGCCGCCCCTGCTGCCACGCGCCAATGCACACCCCGGTGCGCAGATAGCCGGTAATGTTTTCCAGTGTGTCCGGCACGAACTGTTCCGGGTGCGGCATGGCGGCGCGCACTTCGTTTTGCAGCGCGAACACTGCCGGTGCCTCGGCAGGGGTGCAGCGCCGCAGGGTGACAGCCTGCCGGGCGGGCCGGCCGCCTACTTTTTGCAGAAAATAGTCCATCTGTACTATGCCCTCCAAAATAAAATCGTACTTTTCAGCAGATTCCAGTATAAATGACGCTTTTCTAAATGTCAAATTATGCTATAATAAGAGAGAAGGGGCTGTGGAGGAATCCTCCCGGCCCGTTTGTATGAAGTTCGGGGCGGCATTGCCGCCCGGAAACGGAGGAACCATCCATGAAAGATCCCGCACTGGCATCGTCCAGCCGCTTGGGCGGCGCTGTGATCAGCGACCGCGTTGTTGCAAGCCTGCTGGAGGAGCTGACCAACGGGCGCTATGCCCAAGCCGACCGCCTGCCCGCCGAGGTAGACCTTGCCACCGAGTTGGGGGTAAGCCGCACCGTGATCCGTGACGCGCTGAGCGAGATGGAGCGCGCCGGTTATGTGGAACGGGTGCGCGGCATTGGCACGGTAGTGAACCGTGCTGTGCTGGGGCTGCGCAGCCGTTTGGACCAGAAGCTGGAGTACTACCCGCTGATCCGCAGCTTTGGCAGCTACCCCCATGCAGATGGCATTCAGGTGATGCTTCTTCGTGCAGGCGAGGAGATGGCCCACGCGCTGGCGCTGGAAGTCGGCGATGAGGTGATCTGCATCAAAAAGCGTATCCTTGCCGATACCACCCCGGTGATCTACTCCATCGACTACCTGCCCCGCAGCCTGTTCGGCAACCGGGACTACACCCGTATCGACCTGACCGGCGACATCTTTGAAATTTTGGAGCAGGAGTGCCACCAGCAGATCTCTTCCAACGTGGCGCACCTGAAGGCCAGCTGCGGCGACGAGGCCATCCGTGTAGCCATGCGTCTTGCCCCGGGCGAGGCCATGCTGCTGCTGGACGAGGTATGTTTCAATCGTTTGTGCAGGCCGGTGATGCGCTCGCTGAGCTACTACACAAACTTTTTTGATTTTTCCATTTTACGCAAACTGCTTTAAACGGAGGTATCTTATTTATGCGTCACCTGATCGATCCTTTGGATCTCACCCAGCAGGAAATCACACAGCTGCTTGATCTTGCCGACCGTATCTGCGCCGACCCTGCTGCCTATCAGGAGGTAGCCAACCATAAAAAGCTGGCCACCTTGTTCTACGAG
>OLFU01003515.1_pt1 | contig 10230 bp, 8 predicted proteins | sample 1605161 | NCBI WGS metagenome assembly OLFU01 (sample SAMEA3888914, study PRJEB22519) | human gut metagenome | biome: human gut; feature: human-associated habitat; material: faeces | place: Denmark | collected 2011
GCGGGTGGGTTATTGTTTCGCAGGCGTTGCCAGCTCAACAGGGTAAACCCCATACACAAAGGGCGTCCCGAAAAGTTCCGGGACGCCTCGTGTACTCATACATCATTGATACAAGAAAATCCGTCTATTTTACTAAATCAAGAGCCTGTTTAAGATCGGCAATGATGTCTTCCGGATCTTCAAGGCCTACGGAAAGGCGAACCAATCCTTCACTGATGCCGGCAGCTTTTAATTCGTCCGGAGTATACGTCGAGTGGGTCATAGAGGCTGCGTGTTCAATGAGCGTTTCCGCATCACCGAGGGATACGGCCAAGCTGCACAGTTTGACGTTATTCATGACAACGGCCCCTTCTTCCTTGCCGCCTTTCAATTCAAAGGAAATCATACCGCCGGGAAGACTCATCTGTTTTTTAGCCAGTTCGTACTGGGGGAAGCTCTTAAGCCCCGGATAGGCAACACTCTTTACGGCCGGATGGGTTTCCAGGAATTCAGCGACCTTCATGGCATTGGACGAGTGTTTTTCCATGCGCAGGGCCAAGGTCTTCATGCCGCGGGAAATGAGGAAGGAGTCAAAAGGACTGAGGACGGCACCGGTCATGTCTTTGAGACCGAAGAGTCGGACGTTGGTGATGTAGTCCAGTTTCCCTACGACGAAGCCGGCAATGACGTCACCGTGGCCGTTCAAATACTTCGTTGCCGAGTGAACGACGACGTCGGCACCGAGGGACAGCGGCTTTTGGATATACGGCGAGCAGAAAGTATTATCGACGACGACCGTAATGTCTCCCATTTCATGGGCGATCTTGCTGATGCTTTCAATATCGGAAATCTTTAACGTCGGGTTGGCCGGCGTTTCCAAGTAGACGACGCGGGTATTCGGTTTAATGGCTTTTTTTACGGCGTCGAGGTCAGTAATGTCGACAAAGGATACGTCTACGCCGTAACGGGTCATGCCGTGATTCAGCAAAGCGAAGGTGCAGCCGTAGAGGGTATCCCCGGCAACGACGTGATCGCCGGCACGGAGGAGCGTCCAAAGAGCCGATGAGATGGCGCCCATACCCGATCCCATGGAGCAGCAGGCTTCGCCGCCTTCAAGCATGGCCACTTTTTCTTCGACCTGTGTATTCGACGGATTGCCGAGGCGGGAATAGATATAGCCCGGTTCCTGGAGGGCAAAGCGATTGCCGCCTTGTTCGGCCGAATCAAAAATAAAGGTGGATGTTTGATAAATCGGATTGGTGAGCGCTCCGAATTCATTTTTCATGGCACCGGCATGAATGGCCTGTGTCGCAAAACCCATTTTTTTCAGCAGTTCTTTTTCCATGATGATGGCCTCCTTTAAGGTATGTCAAATAATAAGGATATATGACTGTTTCCATTGGCAAACCGTGTTTTATCAAATCTTTGCAGTTCCGATTTTTATGCCATTATATCTCTTTATTTTTAGTGTACCATAAGCCTCTTAGCCTGTATAATACGTATCTTCCGAAGGATTTTCATAGTTTCCGGCTATGCATGGAAAGAGAATTTTAAGTCCCTTTTTTATCGAGAAATCTTTGCATTTTTCTCTATGTTATTCCGCGTATTTGATGTATAATATAGAAGATACACGTTGTTTACATTGTTTACATCGTTTTTACACTAGAGATAGAGAGGGTAGATCGAATCCATGTACTTCGCAATGAACGCACTTAAAAAATGGCGACACAGACTGCTTCGTCTGTTCCTTGTCTTTGCCATCATCTACATCGCCTGCTTTCAATGGCAGTTCATCGTGTCCCTGGGAATGGGGCCTGACAACATTGCCGACATGACTTTTGGTCTGCTTCCGGGCGTCACTGCCGTCGTCTTGTCACTGGCATTTTACTGGAAGCATCTGTCCGTGCAGAACGTGCTGCCGCCGGCCCTCATCGGCCTCGGGTGGATCGTGACCGGTCCCTATCTCAGCTACGTGTCACTGATAAATACCAACACGATTTATTTAAATAACATTTACGACATCTATGTCGGGCTCTACTTCTTTGCCATCTTCTTCTGCCTGAACATGCTCATCAAGCAGTACGTACCGCGAAAATTAGGGTCCCTCATCATGACCGTCGTCCAGCTCGTCGGCGTCTTTCTCATCCTGCTCCAATGGGCTTACTATGCCTTGTACCACTCATCGATTACGACGTCGGGCGCCCTGCTCATCTTTCAGACCGGACCGGCAGAAACCCTGGAATACTTCCAGTCCCTGGGGGTTACCAAAATCATCACCATTGCCGTCAGCCTGATTGCCCTTCTCAGCGCCTTGTTCCTGTTGAATTATCGCCAAGACGTCCTGCCCCGAACGGAAACGTACCGCAAATTGATTCCGGTTTTATCGGTACTGTTCATCATCGCCCCGTCTATCGTCGCCTTAGGGGAAGAAATCCTGCCGGAATCCTTCCCGGTCCGAACCTTTTTAGACACTCACGACTACATGGAGCGCTCGGCCTTATATGCCGAAAATCATGATGATAAATACGCCAATTTACAGGCCGTCCAACTGAACCCGGCAGACTATCCCAATACGGTCGTCGTCGTCATCGGCGAATCGGAAACACGAACCTTGATGAACGCTTACAACCCCGATCACGTCCCCAATACGCCGTGGTTGACCGCCATGAAGGCCAATCCCGACTTCACCTTGTTCACTAACGCCTACAGCAGTGTTTGGTATACCGTCCCGGTTCTTGAACACGCCTTGACCGAGTCGAACTTCTACAACAACAAACCCTTCAACGAATCGATTTCCATCATTGACATGGCCAAAAAGGCCGGCTATAAGACGTATTGGTTCAGCAATCAGGGTTCGGTCGGCGTCGCCGATACCCCCATTACCTTAGTCGCCAATACGGCCGACGTCTCAGAATGGGTCGACCGAGATTTAAAGGAATCGACACAGGACGGCGCCCTCTTACAATTCCTCAAGCGGGTCAATCCGAAGGAAAAGAATTTCGTCGTCCTCCATCTCATGGGCAGCCACATCGAATACCGCAACCGCTACCCTAAAGAATTCCAGAAATTTGACGACGGCCATCTGAACCGTGCCGCCGACTTCGACAATACCGTGCTTTATACGGACTGGGTTCTCTCTCAGATTTTTGACTACGCCCGGGAAAACCTCAACCTCGACGCCATGGTCTACTTCTCAGATCACGGCAGTGATCCCGACGTCGCCCGCCAGCCGGACAGCGCCAGCTTCAAGGTCCTGCGCATCCCCATGTTCGTCTATCTGTCCGACGGTTACAAGGAGCGCAATCCTGAAGTCGTCTCGGCCGTCAAAGCCAACAAAGACAAGTTCTTTACCAATGACCTGGAATACGAATTCATCTGCGGCATCCTCAACATGCAGTCCCCCAATTACGATCCGACAATGTCCATCGCCTCGTCAAAATGGAAGATGGAGCGTAAGGATCTTCGGACCCGCTTTGGGCAGACGAGCCTTTTAGAAGATACTGAATATTGACCAAAAGGACTATCATCAGATAGTCCTTTTTTTCATGCCTGGAATCGGTCCCGGGCTATGAGGCCCCGGCCGATTGGGGTATAATAAAGTTGACTCTAATTATCCATCCCAGCAAAGGAGGTAATCACGATGGAACACGTCTGTGCAGCAGCCGGATTCTTTCCCCATCCGCCTATCATGCTGCCCGAAATAGGCGGCCCTGAATTGTCAAAAATGGCCGCCACCGTCGAGGCTGTCGAAGCAGCTTCGGCACTGATTGTCAGTCAAAAACCGGAAACACTGGTCATCTTATCGCCCCACAATTACGTATTTCCCGACGGAGCCGCTATCATCGCCGCGCCTCGCCTCTACGGCAACCTGGCCGCCTTCGGCTATCCGGAGCTTTCGATGGATGTTCGGACCGATATGGACCTTGCCGAAGAAATTGTCAACAAGGCCAGTCAACAGACCGATATCTATCGCCTCGACGCCGCCTGGAGCGATCGCTTCGGCCATCCTCTCAGCGTCGACCAGGGCACCTTCGTCCCCTTATATTACCTTCGTAAAGCCGGCTTCACCGGACCTATCGTCATCATGGCCCCCCGATTTGACGATTACGACAGTATGACCCGCTTAGGCGACATCGTCATAAAGGCCGCCACCACCATCGTACCATTTTTTAATTTCACCCGGTCCCCAAGGCATCACTATCGAATCCGGAATCATAGTAGACAGATAGCGGAACTCTGTAGGACCTCCATACGTACAGCCGATAACCTGACCGGCCCAAGCACCTTTTACTTTATCAAACAGAGCATCTTTTGATAGAGTAAGATTCAAATTCTCGTTTTGAGAACCACCACATGAGCATAAAGTTGCCACCAAACAACCACTCAATAAAATTTTTCTAATTTTCATCATATCTATTATTAAGGTCAATTTTTTGTTTTCATCCAATAACGTTCAATCTCTTCCAATGATTTTCCGGTGGTCTCCGGCACCAGTTTCCAAACTATCAGCATGTAGGGAATACACATGGCAGCAAACAGGAAGAATGTTCCGGCGGGGGTAAGATTTTGGAGCATCCAGGGGGTAAGCTGCCCAATCAAGTATGTACCTATCCACAATGCAAAACCGGCAATGGACATGGCCAGTCCACGCACCCGGATTGGATACATTTCGGAAAGCAATACAAACACGACTGCGCAAATGGAAACCGCACAGCAAAACACATAGAACAAAAAGAAAACTAGCAGGAATAGGCTTGAAATGCCCCATGATTCTCCGGCAATAAAATAAAAGCCTATCAATACCAATGAAAGAATCATGCCTGAAACACCGTAATACACCAATTTCTTACGACCCACTTTATCAATAATGGCAAGAGCCAGTACAGTAGTCAGGGTATTGACTAGCCCCACCAACACCTGATAGAACAAGGAATCGCCACCGGAAAGGCCAGCCCCTTCAAAGATGGAAGGACCATAATACAAGACTGCATTCACTCCCATAAACTGTCCGAGGATGGCTATACATACACCAATAATAACGGCTTTCATAATACCCGGCGACAAAAGCAAGGACCACTCTGATTGGGTTTCGGAAGTAAGAACAGACTTCGTTTCGTTCAATTGCACCAACGCTTCTTTGGAAGAGCTGTAAATGTGCTCCAAAATATTGACCGCACGTTCTTCACGATTGCGGACAATCAGCCAACGCGGACTTTCCGGAATAAAAAAGACAATGGCAAAGAACAGCAAAGCAGGCAAAGTCTCCATTCCCAACATTCCTCTCCATACTTCATTCACAAAAATCCAGTTAAACCAGCTATCGGCAGCTCCTGCATGGGTCTCAGCATACATAAGCAACTGATAATTCATTAGATAAGCTCCTAAAAAGCCAATGGTAACCGCTAATTGATAAAGTGATACCAAGCGTCCACGATACTGAGCTACCGACACCTCGGATATATAAAGAGGGGATACAATGGAAACCACACCGATACCTACACCTCCGACAATACGGTAAACCACCAACTGATTGAAATCTGCACATACCGCACAACCGATAGCAGACATGGAAAAGAGTATGGCCGACAGAATCATGGTACGTTTACGACCAAGCTTGTCACTTAAAATACCAGCAAAGAGCACTCCTACAATGGAACCTATCAACGCACAGCCCACATACCACCCTTGCGACATGGTATCTAAATTAAACTGAGCGGTTACCTTGGCAATGGTACCGGAAATGACTGCTGTATCATATCCGAAAAGAAATCCTCCCAAAGCAGCCACAACAGACAAGAAAACTACATAACCAATATTGACCGAAGATTTCATAGTATAAAATTTATCGATTAAATTCAAATTATTCTTTTACAAGTTGCTTATAAACAGTACCGAAGCGATCGGTCACCAGTACTTCTATGCGAGCCTTTTTATCTTTAGGAACAGCCTTAAACAAATGATTGGTAGGAAAAGCATTCACCCAGAGTGCACCCATCTTTTCACGATCGGAAAAAGCTTCTACAGCAGCCGGATCCAAACCTTTACAACGGGTCATCTCACCCATACAAGTACCATTCTCGAACCACTCTACCTTCCACTGCTCATCCCAATTCCAGACATTGGCCAGCACTTCTTCGGGAAACTCTTTCGAACTACCCGGAGCATAAGCCTGAAACTGGTATTCCAGCGGATAATCTACCGCTTTGTAGTGCCACTTCACCTGATTACCATCTACCTCATAAAGTCCAAAGCCTTGGGGGGTACCGTCAGAACAAAGCATGGATTTCCAAAAACCTGCACATACAGCAGCTGTATTGTGTTCCATTAACCGGTCGTTGAACACCACGTTACCGTTCACATGGGTATGTCCGGTAATGAGGTGTGCCTCATGGTCTTTCAGCAAATCATACAGACTATTGGCATTGCTTGTCTCGTCGGGTAGCAAGGCATTGAACTTGATGTCCTTGGTAGTGCTGGAAGGAATATGCATCATTACAAATACCAGATGATCTTTCGGCACCAAAGCCAAATCTTTCTCTATCCATTGCAGTGTACGTTCATCAATGTAACCTATATAACGATAATCCCTATTGATATAAAAACAATTGTCTAGTATAATATAATGTGCCTTTCCACGATTGAAAGAATAATAAATGGGACCAAAATAGTCCTCATAGGTCTTGTATGAATGTTCAAAAGAACGTACACCCATTTCCATATCATGATTTCCTATGATACGGTAAACAGGCAATCCCAGACCGCCAGACACTTGAATGTAATCTGGGTATAAACCAGGAGTATTACCCACAATGTCACCACAATCCAACACGAAGGCATCACGCTCCTTGGCATACTTTTCCATAAAGGCTCGTGCCTTACCTACATAAGAACGATAACTGTCTAAATGCTCCTGACAGCTGACTTGCACATCAGTCTGTACCATAAACACATGCTTCATATCATCTTTCAGATTCCTCTTCAATTCAAAATCATACTTTAAACGGCCTTTCTTAAGCGGGAAAAAGAAAGCGATATGCCCACCACCCTCTTGCGGCAGATAACCTGCAGGCGTGGAAAGATATACAAACCGAGCATCCCGGTTGCGCGGCAACTCATAACGGCCCTGAGCATCAGTCAGCACCACGTCAAAACCATCTGTCACCACAACACCAGCAAGCCCTTTGCCTTTACAGGTCACCACGCCTTCAACGGGATCTGGATAAATTGCAGCCTGCATGATTGAGACAACCAAGAACAGACAACAACTGCAAAACAATCTGAGCATAAAATTCATAATCACTTAATATTGAAATATTCCTTATACCTATTATACAAGTGTCCTGCCTGCAAATATGCTGATTGGGGACTCATAAAATGAGAAAACTCAAAAGTGATGGCCTTGTCATAACCGGCTCGCTTGGCAGCCTCCAGCTTCATCCGTAACTTGTCAAACTTAATAGGCAAAAAGTCGATGGGCATGTCACGATCAAAGGTTTCAGCGTTTGTCCAACATTTCATGCCATACTTATCAGCCAGCTTTTTGTTCACCGTAAAGAAAGCATCCAGTTCATCGTAATCGATATGTCCGTCCTGAAAAGCACAGGCGTCAACCACATCATGAATGCCATCGAAAATTTCATTCCACTCCCTTTCATGCTCCTGAACAGAAACCGCATTCTCCTTTGTCAACTTATCTGTACCCATCACGGCCTTTTTCCCGTCAATCCACGGAGAAATAAAAGTCGGCAAACCGCCGGAGACATCCTTGCATTGTTTGCCCATCGCATGAAAGGCATCAATGGCACCCTTCGTCTTACGGCTTATCTCACAACTGATATACCATCCGCCGAAACTCTTGTACTTCTCACCGTACCTGCTCCACACCTCATCAATCACATACTTGTTATCCTCAACCTCCCACGAAAGGTCACCGGTATCCCAGTACTTGCCCGAATCATATAAACCAAAATAGAACTTCATGTGATATTTCCCCGCCAGCCGAAGGAACATGTCCAACAAATCGACGGAAGGCATATAACACCCTTTGCCCAGCAAATGCGCCGAAGGATAAGTAATGAATTTGCGATAACCCGACCGGATCATTATGACCGTGTCAATTCCAATACTCTGCATATACCGGAAATCCTGATCCCATTCCCTTTCCCCCCAATTCTGATGGGGAATATCATGGGATATCTCATCCAAGAACGTGCCGGTAATTTTAAGTGCATCGCCCATGGGAACTAGCATGGAAGAGGCAGACTCTTGAGAAAAGAAGCAATCCCCATCACCCTCTCGCCCCAACAATGAAGGGGCCATGAATGCAGACGCACCGAACAAAGCGGTCCTCTTTAAAAAATCCCTGCGTGTTTTCATTATTAATAAAATTAAGATCAACCATTATATATTAAACCTATCGAATACACTTTTTTAAGATAAAAAATCAATTATGTTTTTCATTGTTTTAGATATTAATTGTTATTATTCAATTATCACGCTGCAAATATAGATATATTTATTATATTTGCAAGACTTAATAAAGTATTTAATTAATATATAACCTACAATTAATATATATTAACGCGTAATTACAAAACAATTTACATAATAACAAATCAAATACATAATATTTCAGAATAATAAATCCGTATTTATTAATATAATAAACAAAATAGAGTAAATAACATAAAAATACATACATATGAAACAGAACTTATTAAAAGAAATGGAAACCGGGAGCAAGAATGCACTCTTAAAAAAAAGGATCATCACACATTATATATATAATGGGAGCTCCACTATTACCGATTTGGCCAAGGAACTCGATCTGAGTGTGCCCACAACCACCAAATTCATCAATGAAATGTGTGAGGACAACTATATAAACGACTATGGGAAACTGGAGACCAGTAGCGGCCGCCATCCAAGCCTATACGGACTCAACCCGGAATCAGGATACTTCATTGGAGTGGACATTAAGAAATTTGCCATAAACATCGGACTGATCAATTTCAAGGGGGATATGGTGGAAATCAAGATGAACATACCATACAAGTTCGAAAATACACAGGAAGCTTTGGAAGAACTGTGTGCACTCATCCGAAACTTCATAAAGGGAACGGAAATCAACGACAAGAAGATAATGAACATCTGCATCAACATCTCCGGAAGAGTAAATCCGGAATCAGGATATAGTTTCAGCATGTTCAACTTTTCAGAGCGTCCTTTGGCGGATGTACTGAATGAAAAGATAGGATACCCGGTCTGCATAGACAACGACACAAGGGCCATGACCTATGGAGAGCATATGCAAGGATGCGTCAAAGGGGAAAAGGACATCATCTTTGTCAACATAAGCTGGGGACTCGGAATCGGCATCATCATAGACGGGAAGGTATACACGGGAAAATCTGGATTTTCCGGAGAATTCGGGCATGTCAATGTTTTCGATAATGAAATACTGTGCCACTGCGGCAAAAAAGGATGCCTGGAAACGGAAGCCTCAGGATCGGCACTACACCGCATCCTGTTGGAAAGAATCGGTAGCGGAGAAAGTTCCATACTATCAAAACGGACTGCAGAAAATCCGCCCACCTTGGATGAAATCATCACCGCAGTCAATAAAGAGGACTTGCTATGCATTGAGATAGTGGAAGAAATAGGCCAAAAACTGGGAAGGCAAATAGCTGGATTAATAAGCATATTCAATCCGGAACTAGTAATAATCGGGGGTACACTATCATCAACAGGAGACTATATAGTGCAGCCAATCAAAACGGCAATAAGGAAATACTCATTGAATCTGGTCAACAAAGACGCCACGGTGACTGTTTCCAAGCTAAAAGACAAGGCTGGAGTAGTTGGGGCCTGCATGCTGGCACGGAGCAGAATGTTCGAAATTTAAAACGACCATTGCCAGCATAATGGGATTGACAAAGAGTATACCAAGAACGCAACTATCATATGCAAAAATATTGAAAAAGCGAGTCAGTAGTTGGTTACTGATAAAAGCACAGAATAAACCAGCATCATGATAACCGATTTCCAATACTGCCTCATATTGTGGAATTCGAAAATGCAGATTATTAAACTGTCAATAAAGAGAAGATGGAATCTATAGGATATACTCGGAAATATTACGAACATAACAAAGATTTGGGAAAGTATACCCTAAGATAAGGACAGAAAAGCAAGAAGCCATCATTACGGGTATCTATATTACTATAATTCCCTATCTGTAGCCTGCGTAGT
>OLFU01003516.1_pt1 | contig 10223 bp, 9 predicted proteins | sample 1605161 | NCBI WGS metagenome assembly OLFU01 (sample SAMEA3888914, study PRJEB22519) | human gut metagenome | biome: human gut; feature: human-associated habitat; material: faeces | place: Denmark | collected 2011
TGGTGAACTCGGGGTTGTGCTTGGGGTCCATGCCCTCGTTGCGGAAGATGCGGCCCACCTCGTACACACGGTCCATGCCGCCCACGATGAGGCGCTTCAGGTACAGCTCCGTCTCGATGCGGAGCACCATGTCCATGTTCAGGCTGTTGTGATGGGTGTAGAAGGGACGTGCGGACGCACCGATCTCGAACGGGGTCAGGATGGGGGTATCGACCTCCAGGAAGCCCTTCTCGTCCAGATAAGCACGGATTTCCTTCAGGATCTGGCTGCGCTTGACAAAGGTCTCCTTGACCTCGGGGTTTGCGATGAGGTCAACATAGCGCTGACGATAACGCATCTCGGTATCGGTCAGGCCGTGGAACTTCTCGGGCAGGGGGCGCAGGCTCTTGGCCAGCAGGGTGATCTCCTCAGCGCGGGCGCTCAGCTCGCCGGTCTTAGTGCGGAACACCTCGCCCTTGACGCCGATGATGTCGCCCACGTCCAGCTTCTTGAAAGCAGCGTAAGCGTCGTCGCCCAGCTCGTCACGGCGGACGTAGAGCTGGATGTCGCCCTTATCGTCGCGCAGATGGGCAAAGCTTGCCTTGCCCATGACGCGCTTGGACATCAGACGACCGGCCAGTGCGACCTTCTTACCGCTGTCGGTCTCGTTGGGCAGATCCTTGAACTCTTCCTTCAGGTCAGCAGAGTAAGCATCCTGAGGGAACTTGGTCAGGGTAAAGGGGTCGCGGCCTGCAGCCTGCAGGTCTGCCAGCTTCTGGCGGCGCACCTGCACCTGCTCGCTCTCAGACAGGCCCTGTGCGGGGTTCTTCTTCTGTTCTTCCATAATTTCCTCCCGCTTGGCTCAGTTTGCAGAGTGGGTGATGCCCAGCACCTTGTAGTTGACGGTATGGCCGGTGGGCAGCAGGACTTCGGCGGTGTCGCCGACAGCCTTCTCCAGCAGGGCGTGGCCCACGGGGCTCTCGTCGCTGATCTTTCCGTTCAGGGGGTCGGCCTCGGTACGGCCCACGATGTCGTACTCCTCGACCTCGTCCTCACCCTCCATCTGGATGGTGACGTGAGTACCAACAGAGACGTTCTCAACGCTCAGCTCGCTCTCGTCGATGACGACAGCATTCTTGACCATCTGCTCCAGCTCGGTGATGCGGTTCTCGACCAGACCCTGGGTGTTCTTGGCCTCATCGTACTCGCTGTTCTCGGACAGGTCGCCGTGGCTGCGGGCTTCCTTGATCTCTTCTGCCAGCTCCTTGCGGCGGACGGTTTTGAGGTATTCCAGCTCCTCCTGCATTGCCTTCAGACCGGCAGCGGACATCTTGATCTCTTGTGCCATTTGAGAATCTCTCCTTGTTATTAGCTGTATTTCTTTCGCGCAGCCACAAAGCCGCACAGGAATGCCATTTTGACTACACTATTATAATAGCAAGCCGGTGCCTTGTCAACAAAAAAGGCGGCAGTATGGCAGAAAAAAGCGGCTCTTACCGCGCGCCTTTTCCATGCTGTCCCGGAAATCGAGTTTTCTCCCCTGCTTGCATGAAAATGCGATCCCGGAAAGTCCGCAGACCTTCCGGGATCGCTCTGACAGTTTTTTCTCAGACCAGCTTTGGCACCTCTGCGGTCAGCAGCTCTGCCAGCCGGGCGTGACCCTTGCAAGTCAGGTGCATAAAGTCCACCTCGTTGAACTCGCACTCGGCGGCGTCCATAAAGTGCACGCCCTGCCGCTCGGCTACGATGCGCAACTGCTCGGCGACCCCGCGGGATTTTTCCACGCAACCTGCGCCCATGACGGCATCGTGGAAGCCGTCCTTGATGCAGGGCGGTGCCACCACCAGAATGTTGGGTGCCTTGCCGCCCCAGCAGTCCACACTCTTCACCTTGAGCAGCAGCCGTTCCATGCCTGCACCGATGCAGGCGGCGTTTGCGCCAAAGCGCTCCTTGACGTCATTCGTGCCCAGCATGATGATGAGCAGGTCGATGACCTCGTGGCTCTTGAGCAGGGCGTAAGCCACGCTCAGTGCATCCATGGACTCATGCAGCGGATCCACGAACACGGTAGTGCGGCCGGAAAGACCTTCCTCGGTGACCAGATATTCCTCGCCCAGCGCCTTTTGCAGGCGGCAGGTCCAGCGCTCATCCTCGTTGAAGCGGATGCCGTGGTCGGCGCAGTCGTTGGGGTCGGCGCAGTAGCCGTGGGTGTTGGAATCACCCAGACAGAGAATATGCTTTTTCATAACCAAATCACTCCTTTTCCATCATCTGCCGGAAGTAGTATACAGCGCCCACCATCCCGGCATCGTTGTGCAGCTGTGCGGCACGAATTTCCAGTCCTTCGGCAAAGGCGGGCATGACGGATGCTTTCACCTTTTCAGCGATAGGCTCGATGAGCAGCTTCTGCTGGGCAGACACGCCGCCGCCGATCAGGATCAGCTGCGGGTTGAAGATATGCACCATGCCCGCCAGCCCCTGCGCGATCTCGTCTGTCCACGCGTCCAGCAGCGCCAACACCGTCTCGTTGCCCGCCTCAGCGGCGGCAAAGATGGCGCGGCCGTCCTTCCATGCCGGGTCCTTTTCCTGCGCGGCGCGCACCAGAGCAGTGGTGGCAGCGTAGCGCTCCCAGCAGCCCTTTGCGCCGCAGGTGCAGTCCACGCCGTCCAGCGCGTGGGTGCGGTAGTGGCCAAGCTCGCCGCCCAGACCCCGCGCGCCTTCCAACAGACGGCCGCCGGTCAGGATGCCGCCGCCTACGCCGGTGCCCAGCGTCACGCCGATGACGTCCGTATAGCCCTGTGCACCGCCGACCCACACCTCGCCCAGCGTCATGCAGTTGGCGTCGTTGGCCACCGTGACCGGCAGGCCAAAGGTCTTTTCCAGCTCCGCCTTGATGGGTGCGCCGATGTAGTTGGGCAAGTTGCCGCAGGTGCCTGCCACGATGCCCTTGCGGCTGTCGATCTGCCCGGTGGCAGAAACGCCGATGCCCGCAAGGCTTTCCGCCGGGACGCTCTGCGCGGCAAGGAAAGCTTGTGCAGCCTTCAACACCGTGGTCAGGATGGGGGTGCGGTAGCCGTCAAAATTGACGCTCTCCTCGGCCTTGGGGCCTACTGCGCCGGTCTCATCCACGATGCCCAGCTTGACGGCGGTGCCGCCGATATCGATACCAAGATAGTGTTTCATAGCAGGCACTCCCTTGTGTTATTTTTTAGCGGCGTTGATGGCACCGGTAAAGCGTGCGGTGATCTCTGCCGGGCGGGTAATGGCACCGCCCACCACCAGCGCAAAGGCACCGGCCTCCAGCGCCTTGACCGCCTGTTCCGGGTAGTGGATGTGACCTTCGGCAATGATCTTTGCCGGGCACTCTGCGGACAGCTTGCGGATGAAGTCAAAGTCGATATCATCAATGCCGGTGGTCTCGGGCGTGTAGCCGCGCATGGTGGTGCCCACAAAGTCGGCACCTGCCTCGGCGCAGAGCATGGCGTTTTCAAGGTTGTCGCAGTCAGCCATCACCAGCTGTTCGGGGTACTTTGCCTTGATGGCGCGGATGAACTGTGCCGAGGTGGAGCCGTCCGGGCGCAGCGCACCGGTGCCCTGCACGGCAAGGATATCCACCCCGCAGGCCACCAGCTCATCCACTTCCTTCATGGTGACGGTAATGTACATGGGCGTGCCGGGGTAATCTTTTTTGATGATGCCGATGACCGGCAGGTCCACCACCTGCTTGATCTGGGTAATGTCCCGCACGGTGTTGGCGCGGATGCCCACAGCGCCGCTCATGGCAGCAGCTTTCGCCATCAGGGGCATCACGCCGCCCTCCTTGGTATACAGCGGCTCGTGCTCCAGTGCCTGACAGGACACGATAAGCCCACCCTTGATCTGTGCAAACAGCTTTTCCTTTTCCATGGTCTTACTCCTCCATTCTGATCTTGACAACGGCCTTGCGCACGCTGACACAGCCGTGCTGTACAAGGCCGGGCTTATGCAGCTCCTCCGGGAAGAACAGCACAAAGCGCCCCTCGCCCAGTGCACCGGTCACCACGCTGGCGCTGGCCTGAAAGCCGCAGTCCCCGGTAAACTCCCCGATCTCCGCGCCGGGCAGATTGGTGTAGCCCCAGCCCTCGCTGCCGGTAAGGTCTACCTGTAAATCAGCATAAAGCTTGTGGTACTCCGGGTGGTAGCCCGCGTCCGGGTGCAAGGTGGCGTCCATCAGGTTGATGAACACCTTGTCGCCGTCCACCTCGGTGCGCCCCAGCTGCAGGGCGGCAAGGTCGTGGGTCAGCAGATAGTCAATGGCGGTATCCAAGTTGGGGTGCAGTCCCCTGTACCGGCCAAGATGCTGCAGGGTATCGCAGATCATTTGCGTTTCCTCCAATAAAAGAAGCGCCCGCCTCCCCTCTGAAAAAGAGACGGAGAGGGGCGCTTTTATTTTGTTACAGCTTTGCGATGGCGGCTTCGATCATGGCCTGTGCCTCAGCCACAACGGCTTCATCCTCGGGGATCAGACCGGGCATCGGGGCGCGCACGCTGCCCAGTTCCAGCCCGTACATCCGGCGCAAAATCTCCTTTTGCACCGCATACAGATTGCCGTGGGCAGAGCACATCTTGTAGATAATGCGGTTGGCCTCGTACTGGATGGCGCGGGCCTTTGCGATCTCACCCTTTTCCAGATGGGCGTTCATAGCCAGATACAGCTCCGGCATCACGGCGTAGGTGCCGCCGATGCCGCCGTCCGCGCCGATGACGCGGCCGGAGACGAACTGCTCATCCGGGCCGTTGAAGACCACGAAATTGCCCTCACCACGGGCGGCAATGCCTGCATCCTTGAACATCTGGATGTCCTGGGTGGGCATGGAGCTGTTCTTGACGGCAACGACGTTGGGGTTCTTGAGCATCTCGCGCAGCAGGCTCATGGTCAGGCCGGTGCCGGCCAGCTGGGGGATGTTGTAGATGACGAACTCGGTGTTGGGAGCCGCCGCCGACATATCGTTCCAATATTTGGCGATGGCATACTCCGGCAGATGGAAGTAGATGGGCGGGATCGATGCAATGGCATCCACGCCCACGCTCTCGGCGTGGCGGGCCAGCTCGACGCTGTCGGCGGTGTTGTTGCAGCCGACGTGTGCGATGACGGTCAGTTTGCCTTTGGCTTCACTCATGACGGCTTCCAGCACGGCCTTGCGCTCATCGACGTGCTGATAGATGCACTCACCGGAGGAGCCGCCCACATACACACCCTTGACGCCCTTTGCAATCAGATGGCGGGTCAGTGCCTTGACGCCCTCGGTGGAGATATTGCCCTCTGCGTCGTAGCAGGCATAGAAGGCCGGGATAACGCCCTGATACTTGGTAATGTTTTTCATAATAGGTCTCCTTTTTAGCCCTTGACAGCACCCATTGCGATGCCCTTGGTGAAGTACTTCTGGAAGATAAGGAAGATGATGATGATCGGCACAGCGGCCAGAGCGGCGCCTGCCATGATAAGGCCGAAGTCGGTGCTGTTCTCCGCCTGCAGCTTTGCGATGCCCAGCGAGATCGTCAGGTTGCTGGTGCTGGACAGCATGATGAGCTGCATGAAGTAATCGTTCCAGCTGTTGATGAAGGTAAAGATGGCCAGCGCGCCGATGCCCGGCTTGACCATCGGGAGCACGATGCTGACGAAGGTGCGCGCCTCGCTGGCACCGTCGATACGGGCCGCTTCCAGCATCTCGGTGGGGATGCCCTCACTGAACTGCTTCATCAAAAAGACGCCGAAGGGCCAGCCCACGATGGGGAAAATGACGGCCCAGATGGTATTGTAAAGGTTCAGTGCGCTCATCTCACGCAGCAGCGGGATGAGGATGACCTGCTTGGGCAGGGCCATTGCACAGACGATGAGGGTGAAGAGCAGCTTGCGGCCGACAAAGCGCTTTTTTGCCAGCGCATAGCCTGCCATTGCGGCGGTGATACAGGTGAGGATCATGGACATGACGGCCATGAACACAGTGTTTATCATCCAGCGCAGCGCGGCCGGAGCAGTTGGGCCGACGGAGAAGTAGATCGGCTCTCCATCCGCGCTGAAAGAGTGGCTGAAGGGCACGGCCAGCTGCCACAGCGGGGCACGCTTGCCGGCAAACAGCTTCTGGTAGTTGGTCAGCACCCACTGGCTGGGCCACCACTCGGGGGTAGTGGCGTTGATGGCGGCACCGGTCTTGAAGGAGCCGGTGATGATCCAGTACAGCGGGAAGGCGAACAGCACCGCCATGATGCTGATGAGGATGATCGCCAGAATGGCGTAGGCGCTCATCTTTTTCAGTTTACTGGGATGGCGCTCCAACGGTTTTTGCTTTTTTGCAGCAGTTGCACGCATTGTTCCGCACCTCCTTAATTATCCTTGTTGCCCAGCTTGAACTGGACAGCAGACAGAATGGCGATGATCACCGCCAGCACCACGCCCATGGCGTTGCCGTAGCCGTACTTGTACTGCTTGAAGGCGGTGTAGTAGATGTAGTACATAATGGTATCGGTCTTGTGGTTGGGGCCGCCGGAGGTCAGCAGCTGGATCAGTGCAAAGCACTGGAAGGAGTTGATGGTGGTGATGACCAGAATGTACAGGGTGGTGGGCATAATGGCCGGCCACTTGATCTTCCAGAAGCACTGGAAGTCGGTAGCGCCGTCCACCTCGGCAGCCTCCACGATGGACTGATCCACGTTGCCCAGTGCCGAAACATACAGCACGATGGGCTGACCCACGGAGGTAGTGAGCAAAATCAGGATGATACAGCCCAGTGCGAACCGCTCGTCACCCAGCCAGTTGATGTTTTTGTCCAGAATGCCAAGGCTCTTGCCCAGATAGTTGAAGATGCCGTAGTAGTTGTTGTACATCCACTTCCACACCACGGTAACGGCGACAGAGCCGGTGACCACGGGCAGGTAGAACACGCAGCGGAAAAGGCTGGTGGCCCACTCCGGCAGGTCTACGATGGCGGAGGACACCCACAGCGAGAAGATGCAGGTGATGGGCACCGACACGATAACGATGACGAAGGTGTTCTTTAATGCACCAAGGAAGATGGGGTCGGCAAACAGGGTCTTGTAGTTTGCCATTCCCACAAAGATATCCGCGCGGTTCATGGTGGAGTCAAAGAAGCTGGTCACCACGCAGAGGATCATGGGGTAGATGACGAAGCCCAGAAAGAAGATCAGGCTGGGCAGCAGGAAGCAGTAGGAGGCGAAGGTTTCGCGCCGTACCAGCGCACTGCTGCGTTTGGGCTCTTTCATTGCCGTCTTTGCAGCCAAGAGGATCACCAAACCTTTCGTTTGAGAGTGTTTTTTCCGTAAAAGGGCCCCTCCCTCACCCGGAGGAAGGGGCCTTGCGGTTCAGCTGTGATGCAGTTCAGAAAAAGTAGCGCTTATGCCTCGGCAGCAGCGGCTGCGTTTGCGTTGTCCACAAAGGTCTTGACGGCAGTCTCGACGGCCTCGCCGGAGCCCACGCGCTGCAGCATATTCCACCACTCGGTACGGGCAGTGGTCCAGCCCGGGGTGATCTGGTAGTAGTCGCCCAGATAGCCCATGAACTTGCTGTACTCGCTCATGACCTCGTTACCGGCGTAGATGTCGCCCACGCTGGTGCGGACGGGGAAGTAGGTGGAAGCCAGCACGCTGTCCTTGACCTGAGAGGGGTCGGCAGCGATGAACTCGATAAAGGTCTTTGCAGCCTTGATCTTGGCCTCGTCGCCGTTATCAAAGATGCCGAAGCCCCAGATGCCGCCGCACAGCTTCGGGTCGCCGCTTTCGGTGGGGAATGCCATGGGGAAGATCTCGTCGCCGCTGATGGTCTGGCCTGCGGCAGCGGTGTCAGCGTTCAGCTGCTGTGCAATGTTCCAGCAGAAAGCCATCTGCAGGGTGCCGTTGCGGAACAGGGTGATCTCCTCGCCGCCGTTGATGGAGGGATCGAAGTTGACGCCCTTTGCATCGTACAGAGTCTGAATGGCCTTGATGTTCTCGGCAGAGTCGGCGGTGTACTTGGTGTGGGCTGCATCGGTAAAGGTGCCGCCGTACATATTGTTGATGATGGCGCGGGTGCCCTGGTCGCCGCCCTGACCGCTGCAGTAGATGGCTGCCACGTTCTCGTAGCCGCCCTTGTACAGTGCGTCCACAGTGTTCAGGAAGCCCTCGGTGCTCCAAGTGTGCTTGTCGGTATCAATGTACTTGTCCGCGCCCACTTCCTTGACCTTGGTCATGTTCACGGCCATGCAGTGTGCGGTCATGCACAGGGGGTACTCGTAGTAGTCGCCCTTCTCGTTGTGGCAGGCAGACTCCACAGAAGCGTAGATGTCCTTCTTGGCGTCGTCGGTCCACAGGTCGTTCAGCGGAGCCATAACGCCCTTGGCACCCCAGTTGGCCACCAGACGCTCGGGGCCTTCCATGACCAGATCGGGTGCGCTGCCGCCCTCGATGGCGGTGTTCACCTGATCGTCGCCGTTGGTGTAGTCCAGATACTCCACGGTCACCTTGATGTCGGGGTACTTTGCGTTGAAGCTGGAGATCAGGTTCTGGACGGTATCGTCATTGCCCCAGCCGCCGATGGGGTATGTCCACAGCTTGATGCTTGCGCCGGTGCTGGCTGCACTTGCAGCAGCAGAGGAAGCGGTGGAGGAAGCAGCAGTGCTGGTGGAGGAGGAACCGCCGCAGGCGGCCAGTGCACCGGCAGCGCCCAGAATACCGGCAGCCTTCAGGAAGGAACGGCGGGAAATGCAGTTTTTCATGGTAGATTCTCCTTGTTCATCTTCTTCGACCCATCGGGGGATCGTACTCCGTTTTGCTCGTAGCGGCTGCTCGTGTCCGCAGCCGTTGTTTGTAGCCTAATTATAGAAAATTATTTTCATTTTGTCTATTCGTTCTTTTCATAAATTTTCATTTTTAAACCCGGCAGTCTGCACAAAATTGTGGGATATCAGAAAAAACACAATATTTTCATCCACTTTACTTGTCAAAATAGTTACAAAACGGTATACTTTCCCCGGCTGCTCTGAAAATCGCTTTCAGTTATAAAATTGTAAAAATGAAAAGCATTTTCACTATTTGGAGCGTTTTTTCCTTCAAAACTGTGCCCTCTGCACAGAACTGGCGGGTAAAATGTGGTCATTACGCCTCTTGCACAGCGGCGCGGTTTCTCTTATACTTTTATATAAGAAGGTAAGCACGAATACGGCACCGGCACCCGCCGGCGGCCTAAGTCAGGAGAGGGAAGAATGTCTACAAATTTTTGGGAGCTGCTGCAGCAGCATCAGGGCGACCTGACAAAATCCGGCCGCACGGTGGCCGAATATCTGGTGCAGCACGCTGCGGAGGCACAGTATCTGTCCATATCATCGCTGGCCAGAGAGTGTCAGGTGGCCGAGGCCACGGTGTTCCGGTTCTGCCGGGCGCTGGGCTTTGAGGGCTACCACGAAATGCGCATTGCGCTGGCGCAGGCCAATGCCACCGGTGTGCTGGTAAACCAGCAGGAGCCCGCCCCGGACGCCGATACCGCCACCCTGTGCGAGCATGCCTCGGCGCTGTTCATGACCGCCATCAATGGCACCCAGAACGCCCTTTCGCCGCAGGCGGTGGATCAGGCTGTGGCGCTGCTGCACAGCGCCCGGCAGGTGTTCTGCATGGGACAGGGCGGCAGCATGGCCGCCGCCAACGAGATCTGCGCCCGGTTCGCCTGCATCACCAACAAGTTCCGTGCCACCGCCGACAGCCACATGCAGGTCATGGCTGCCAGCCTGATGACCGAGCAGGACGTGGTGCTGTTCGTCTCTTACTCCGGCGCTACCCGGGACCTGATGGAGACCCTGCGCACCGCCAAGGCCAACGGCGCAAAGATCATCCTGATCACCCACTACGAGGACTCCCCCGGCGCAAAGCTGGCAGACATCGTGCTGCTGTGCGGCGCACAGGAAAGCCCGCTGGACTCCGGCAGCATCCCCATCAAGGTGGCGGTGCTGTATGTAGCCGAAGTGCTGGTGCTGCGGTACATTCTGGACGATAAGCCCGGCAGCACCGAAGCGCAGGAGCGCACCACCGAGGCACTGGCCGTAAAGCTGCTTTGAGCATCGACCGAAAATTTCAGGTTCTATCATAAAAGTTGGGGTCGGGAGAAAATCCCGACCCCAACTTTTGACAAAAAACAAATTTTTCAGGGATAGCGGCGCATCTGCGGATGTTCCGCTATCCCTTTTTACGCAAAAAATCGGTCAGACCCGCAGGCCTGACCG
>OLFU01003519.1_pt1 | contig 10209 bp, 10 predicted proteins | sample 1605161 | NCBI WGS metagenome assembly OLFU01 (sample SAMEA3888914, study PRJEB22519) | human gut metagenome | biome: human gut; feature: human-associated habitat; material: faeces | place: Denmark | collected 2011
AAATAATGCATCTTAATCCAGCCCATCAGAGTGTGAAATCCTGCGTCAGATAAAATCAGCCGGATGAATAGTAAATATTCATCCGGCTGATTTCTGATATATACTATTTTTGTTTCATCCGTTTGATGACTTTCAAACGGGTAAATTCCTCACGTTCTTTCTCCTCCAGTGCATTCTGGATATCTTTGGTCAGTGCCTCGTACTTCGGAATAGTGATATTCTTCAGAGCATTGGCACGTTTCTGAGTTTTCTTGATATTGGCTGCAAGGCGGATGGCTGCATTTTCCACCATGGACAGGCGGATGGACAGCTCTTTTACCTTTTCAAAGGCAGCCTTGGCTTCGTCCAGAGACATCTTTGTGCTGTAGTAGGCATAGGTGGGAGTGTTAGTGGTTTTGTCATATTCCACCAGAGGAATTTCCGTACCCATAACACTTCGGGTTTTAATGCGTATAGAGTTCTCGACAGGAACCGTACACGCGATCTGCTGGACAAAGGCGATACCAATCTCCATATTGGCTTTCTGCAGTGCTGTATAGGCAGTGCGGAAAGTCACATCAATCTGTGTCTGGATATCCTTTGCCTGATCGATCAGCTCCATCATTTCACGAATCAGGATGTTACGCTTTTTGTCCATCAGTTCATAGCCCTGACGGGAAAGCTTCAGTGAGTTCTTTGCAAGTATCAGGTTTCCCTTGGTGGGAAAGGTATTCGGATCCATGTAATCACCTCGCTTCTTTTAGCGTACTGTTTCGTGATAGTACTTGTCGAGGATCTTCGTATCAATTCGGTCGAGCTCTTCTTTCGGAAGAAGTCCCAGAAGCTCCCAGCCCTTATCCAGGGTTTCGGTGATGCTTCGGTTCTCGGTTTCGGACTGGCCGACAAATTCACTCTCAAAGGCTTTACCAAATACCAGATAGCGTTTATCCAGCGGGGAAAGCTCATCCTCACCGATAACGGAAGCAAGGGCTCTGGCATCTCCAACCTTTGCATAGCAGGAGAAAAGCTGATTTGCCACGTCCTGATGGTCTGCTCTTGTATAGCCTTCACCGATACCGTCCTTCATCAGACGGGAAAGAGATGGCAGTACGTTAATAGGCGGATAGATTGCCTGTCCATGAAGCTGTCTGTCCAGAACGATCTGACCTTCGGTGATATAACCGGTAAGGTCAGGGATCGGGTGAGTGATATCATCGTTTGGCATGGTCAGGATCGGGATCTGGGTTACGGAACCCGGTTTGCCTTTTACGATACCAGCACGTTCGTACAGGGTTGCAAGCTCACTGTACAGATAACCCGGATAACCTTTACGGGACGGAATCTCACCTTTGGAGGAGGAAACCTCTCGCATGGCCTCGCAGAAGGATGTGATGTCTGTCAGGATGACCAGGATGTGCATTCCTTTTTCAAAAGCAAGATACTCTGCGGCAGTGAGGGCGATCTTCGGTGTAAGAAGACGTTCAACAACCGGATCATTTGCAAGATTCAGGAACATAACTACATGGTCTGCAGCACCGCTTTCCTCGAAGGTACGGCGGAAAAATTCCGCTACGTCATATTTGACACCCATTGCCGCGAAAACAATGGCAAAATCTTCATCAGAGTCCTCTCCCAGAGAAGCCTGCTGTACGATCTGTGCAGCCAGCTTGTCGTGTGGAAGACCATTTCCGGAAAAGATCGGAAGCTTCTGTCCTCGGATCAGGGTGGTCAGTCCGTCGATTGCGGAAATACCGGTGTTGATATAGTTTCGGGGATATTCACGTGCTACCGGGTTCAGCGGCAGACCATTGATGTTTAATTTTACATCCGGGGTGATGTCCCCCAGACCGTCGATGGGCTGTCCGATACCGTTAAAGGTTCGTCCGAGGATTTCCGGGGAAAGCCCGATCTCCATGGGACGTCCGGTCAGCCGGGTATGGGTGTTGCCTAAGGACATACCGTCTGTTCCTTCAAAAACCTGGATAACAGCCTTGTCCTCATAAATCTCAATAATACGGCCGATCTTGCGAGTCCCGTCATCCATGTGAAATTCAACGATTTCCTCATAGGAGGCATTCTTGACGCCTTCCAGGACCACCAGAGGTCCGTTTATTTCGCTTAAGCCTAAATATTCAATTGCCATAAACTTCTCCTCTCTGTTACGACTCATAGCCGGTTATGGCTATGAATGTAACTGTTCCGGCATCAGCCGTTTTTTTCCATTATGTTATCATAGAAAGTATCAATGTCCTGCTTGTATTGGTCGAATTTATCAAGCTGATTATTTGCCACATCATATTTAATGGAAATAATTTTTTCAAAAATGTTGTTCCCCTCTTTCAGTACGGAAACCGGCATTCCACGGTTGATGAGTGCACGGCATTTTTCATAAAGATAGAGGATCGTTTCCATCATTTTAAACTGTTTTTCCATTGGTACGCAGGTGTCTTCTGCGTGAAAAGCGTTCTGCTGGAGGAAGCCCAGACGGATGACTCTGGCAATTTCCAGCGTCAGTTTCTGGTCATCCGGAAGAACGTCGCTTCCGATCAGCTTGACGATCTCCATCAGGGAGCTCTCCTGATTCAGGATTGCCATGAGCTGATTCCTGTCTGCTACAAATTTCGGGGAAACATGTTCTCTGTACCATGGAGTCAGGTCTTCCAGATATTCACTGTAGCTGGTGAGCCAGTGGATTGCCGGGAAGTGACGGGCATAGGCAAGGGATTTGTCCAGTCCCCAGAAACAGCGGACGAAGCGCTTGGTATTCTGTGTGACAGGCTCTGAGAAATCACCACCCTGTGGAGAAACTGCTCCGATAATGGAGACAGAGCCTTCGGTTCCGTTTAAGTTCTGCATCATTCCTGCACGTTCATAGAATGCGGACAGCTTGGATGCCAGATATGCAGGGAAACCTTCCTCTGCAGGCATTTCCTCCAGACGGCCGGACAGTTCTCGAAGAGCTTCTGCCCAACGGGAAGTGGAGTCTGCCATGATAGCTACGTCGTAACCCATGTCCCGGTAATATTCCGCAAGAGTTACACCTGTATAAATAGAAGCTTCACGCGCCGCAACCGGCATGTTGGAAGTATTGGCGATCAATGTGGTTCTGTCCATCATCAGGTTTCCGGATTTCGGGTCGATCAGTTTACTGAAATCTTCCAGAACCTGAGTCATCTCGTTTCCACGTTCTCCGCATCCAATGTAGATGATAATGTCTGCGTCAGACCATTTTGCAATCTGATGCTGAGTCATGGTCTTACCTGTACCGAAACCTCCCGGAACAGCGGCTGTACCGCCCTTTGCGATAGGGAAAAGAGTGTCCAGGATACGCTGGCCTGTGACAAGCGGGACGCTTGCGGGGAAACGTTTGTGGGTTGGTCTCGGGATACGGATCGGCCATTTCTGTGCAAGTGCCAGATCTTTGGTGGTTCCGTCTGCGAACTGAATGGTTACGATCGGTTCCAGAATGGTGTATGCTCCGTCAGATGCCGCGTGGATAACTGTGGCTTCTGTAAGATTCGGAGGAACCATGGATTTATGGAGAATGGAGTCTGTTTCCTGAGTTTCTGCGATAACAGAGCCGGGACCTACAACATCTCCTTCTTTTACTATGATGTGAGTGTTCCATTTCTTTTCTGTGTCAAGAGAATCAACGCTGACACCTCGTGAAATATATTTGCCTGAGGCTTTGGCAATCTCTTCCAGAGGACGCTGGATACCATCAAAAATATTGTGGATGATTCCAGGTCCCAGAAGTACAGAAATGGCATCTCCGGTTCCTGTAACTGTATCGCCCGGTTTCAGTCCTGTAGTCTCCTCGAAAACCTGTACGGTGGTCATGCCTTTCTTCAGGCCGATGATCTCACCTACCAGATGTTCCGGACCTACATAGACCATCTCGGAAATCTTAAATCCGCTGTCGCCCTTCAGATAAATGACGGGGCCGTTGACACCGTAGATAATACCTGTATTACTCATGTTCTGGTCCTCCGTCAAACTTGAATTCTTTGTATGCTGCCTCAAAATTTCCTGCAAAAGAGTGATCGATCAGGATGTTTTTCTGAGGAATCGTAGCGCGGATACCGCCAAGAAAAGAGTCCTTTGCAAGCTGGATAGCAGTACCTGTTGTATGCTGAAGCTTCTCTGCAAGAGATCTGTCCTCCGGAGAGAGATAGATGGTAATCTCATCATTTCCCGCGAAATCCAGAGCTTCTTTGATCTTAGCAGTTAAATAGTTCTCATACTCCGGAGTTTTGGTAAAGGATTCCAGAAGTCCTTTTACTTCGGAGAAAATTTTCTCTTTTAATTCGTTTTGTTTTCTGGTCCAGTCACGCTTGATCGTGAGCTGTTCTGCGGAGAGAGCCTTGTTTATTTCACGTCGGGCGCTGGCAGTTTCCGCTTTGATCTGTGTCTGGGCGTTTTCTTCACTGAGAGTTTTGTGTTCTTCTGCCATTTTCTCCAGAGCCGCTTTATGCTCATCAAGAATGGCGGCAGCTTTTTCGTGGGCTTCCTCTACAGTGATATCATAAAAATGGCTGAGTTTTTCATCAATTGTCATGTTAACACCTGCCTGTAATATTTAGATTGTAACTGTTCACTCCGTTCACAGTAACATTAGATTTACTATTGGTAACTGTTTTACAGTTTTAAACCAATAGCTTCATTCACATATGAAGTGATAAAATCCGGTTTGCGGCCAGTACCGTGCCTGTCGGGAATTTCAATGATCAGAGGGGTTTTGTGATGAAGCTTTACATCATCTATAATTTCGGGAAACTCCCGGCCGAATTTTTCGGTCAGGAGTATGATTCCGATTTCTTTATTGGAAATAGCTTTCTGCAAAGCATCTTTTAATTCATCATGTGTGTGTACGACCACGCCCTCCACACCTGCCAGTCTCATCCCTGTGTAGGTATCGATATTGTCGCTGATCAAAAACATCTGCATCTTATAACTGTCCCAGGATCATGAAGGAGATGATCAGTCCATAAAGGGCAACACCTTCTGCAAGACCTACGAAAATAAGGGATTTACCAAGGATACTCTGATCCTCGCTGATAGCACCTAAGGCTGCGCTTGCCGCACTGGCAACGGCAATACCACCACCGATACAGGAAAGACCTGTTACAAGAGCTGCTGCGATATAACCCATACCTGTTGCAAGTGTGCCTTCAGAGCCTGCAGCGGCCTGTACGGAAGAAGCACCTGTGAACATAACTGCAATGGCGATAAGCATGGTTCCAAAGAAGAAGAATGCGTTTACACCGAGAGCTGTTTTGTAACGTCCGCGGTTTTTTTCACCGATGAGATAGTAGCCAAATGGAAGAATGATGCTGAGTACCAGTGCGATTGCTAAAATGATCTGTGCGATTGTTGTCATAATTAAATCTCCTCTTAGTTCTTGATTTTGCTGTTCATATATATCATATTTATTCGGCTTCGAATATCTGGCTGACCGACAGATATGGGTTTCCCGAGGATGATATATAAATGAAAATAGTATAATTTCTGATGATCTTTCTGTCTATTTTACAGAGCGGAACGGCTCAAATTTACGTCCTGTACCTTTGTAGAAGCGGCTGAACATTTCATAATATTCCAGACGAAGCACCTGGATACCGACGATCAGGCCCTCCATACCACATACAAAAAGGTTTCCCAGAACTACTACTATCCAGTTCAGGTTTCCGCTTTCTGCGCCTGCAAGCATGAGAACGACTTCCATCATCGCTGCATGGCTGACTGCGAAAGCTCCGATACGGACGAAGGAAAGAGTATTGGAGAAGTAGCTTAACAGGACTTCAAACATTTCAAAAAGTCCCTGTACAACGAACATTCCCTTCTCTTTTGGCATAACTTCTGATTTCTTCTCAATGAGGGCTGTAAGTGGCTCTTTCAGGAAGATTAGGATCAATGGTACGCCGAACATGATAAACAGTACGATTCCGCCGGGAAGTGTTTTGCCATTCAGTATAAGTGCAATGGAGACAACTGCAGAGCCGTAGAATACCAGACCAGCTACTGAGTTTGTATCAAACCAGATGTGTTCTACATCTCCGGCTTTCCAGGCATTCAGGATGTTAAATACCATACATAAAAGGATCAGGCACATACCAAAACCAATGGCAACAATAAATACTGTATTCAGCTTTCCGATAAACGGAACTGACATCATATTGTTCATCGGGCGAAGCCACAGGGCAGGTATCACATCTTCGAATCCGAAGATACTTCCGAACATAAATCCGAAGATTGTGGAGAACACACCTGCACAACTGATAATGCCTGCCAGTGTGATATGTTTGAATTTATAAAGCAGGAAACCACCGATAAAGAGCAGCAATCCCTGCCCCACATCACCGAACATTGCACCGAAAATAAAGGAATAAGTCAGTGCTACAAACCATGTGGGATCCATCTCGTTATAGGCCGGAAGACCATACATCTTAATGTACATTTCAAATGGTTTAAACAGTTTCGGGTTCTTCAGTTTCGTTGGTGGCTGCTGGTGTATACCTGGCTTCAGATGTTCGTCCTCTTCACCGTCAATAATACAGAAAATGCGGCTGTCGTCTTTGATATCATTCTGGAAAGAATGGGCATCTTTCTCTGTCATCCATCCACATAAGATATAGAAAACGTCTTTATCCCCATGTGTACATGCCGCAAGTCTGCGCACATCAAAGTTACCGGAAAGCTGTGCGATAGCATTGCGTGATGCAACGATATCTTTCTGATTTCTAAGAAGAAAATCTGCTTTTTTCTGATCGGCAGATGCCAGATCAGCAGCAGCTCTGTTGCGTGTTTCAGTCAGTTGTTCGAAAGCTTCTTTTGCTGTTCCCTCATAAGTATCCGGCATATAAATACGCTCGAAGTGCATGGAAGAATAGACGGCTTTTACTTTCTGGGCTTCGTGCTCCGGGACAAAATACAGACCCCAGACATACTGGTCATCTTCATCACATTTAATGAAAATTGTGTCCAGATTTTCGTAAATATACTTTTCAAATTTCTGGTAATATTCCTTCTCAATCCTTCCGAAACGGAAGTGGATGAACTGGAATTTCAGGATTGAGGAAATATTGTAATTAATATTTCTGAACGGGCGGATCACTCGCAGAGATTCATCCAGAGCTGCAAGCTGACTCTCCAGATCAGCACGTTTATTGCTTAGTTCCTGATAATCAGACTGAATCCGGCGGATTGTATTTAAAGCCTGTTCAGTATCCATGGGTTTGGCAGAAATCTTCTCCGGATCTGCCAGTTCATCATAGAAACTGTTGGCAGTAGAGAGTGCTTCCTTATATGGATTGATTTCCATAAACGGAGAAAGACTCTCTACTGCGGTCAGCTCGGAAAGGGCATTTTCCAGATGAATTTCGTACTTGGAAAGATAGGTGTTTACCACTCTGTCAATATCGGCCTTAGGACCGGTAATGCTCAGGAACTTCATTTTCTCAATCATAAATTCACCTCCTGGTTAATGTTCTTTAAACTGCGAAGCAGTTATTCAGTTATGCGTCATATAGAAATCAACTGTTGCAAATATAACGCATGGCTTCATCATGCTGCACACCGTAACGTACGCATTCAATGGCGATAGTCAGGCGGTTTACTTCGTGTTCCTTGTTATACAGATAAGAATAGATCACTGCTACAGAATATGGATTTCTGTGGGATTCCTTCTCAAGGATCGAGCGGTGGATGTGGTTGTAGAATTCTTCCAGATTGGCTACGGTAAGCTGTTCATATTTGTTGCCGTACCATGTTTTCTGGAAAATTCTTCGACCTTCTTCGTATGAAGGTGCTTCCACCAAAGCTGTGATCTCTTCTTTCTTTAACTTATAATTTACAGGGATCAGCAGGGCATAAATACTTGCCGGATCCATGTTGTAATACCTTTTGGAACGCTGGATAAACTGCAGGTTCAGCATATCAAATTTCTCGCCGTAAGTGCAGGTAATCTCTTCCAGATCTTTACCTTTAAACAGCTTCTTACGGATGTTCCAGATCTGGGTAAAATAGTACAGATCCAGTGCCATACCATAGTCGAAGAGAAGTGCTGTTTCATGCTCCTGGATCTTCGAAAGCGGGATATAAAATTCGTTTCCTTTGAGGCAGGAGATCAGTTCCTCCATGGTGGAACAGGTAGTGATCCGGTCTACATCAATATTGGAATGCAGACGGAAAAATTCACGGTACGGAGAAACATCTACAGGATCCGTGTCGCGGTGATCGAAGATATTTGTCATGACTTCCTTCAGTACACGGATTTCATATCGCTTGGAATACAGATCCAGAAATTTACGCTGCTCCGGGTTGGCAAAGTGATAAATTCTGGAGAAATTCTGGAATATGGATTTCTTCAGAAGCTTCTCAATCTGGCCACGGTGCAGGGTATTTTCATCCAGTGCATCCCACCTGGAAGAGTATTCCGGCATTCGCTTCAGATAGGCGGCTACCTGCGTGACATCGGAGAGTTGGAGGATTTCCTCGAACTGATCCATGGTAGTAAGCCTGCTCTGCATTGCGCGGATTTTCGTGGAAAGTCCGCTGTAGGAGAGTACGCCTCCCATTGTTTTTCACTTCCTTTCCTGATGTCATCTAGAGTGTGTCTGAGACAGATCTTTACATAGTTAGTATTTTCTCAAACAATTCTCTGGAAAGTTGTGAGTGCTGCTGTTCGTAATGAGCATCCAGTGAAGAAAAGGTAGCGTCTGTGTCTGCACGTAACTGTGCCAGGCGAGAATCTTTTTCTTCTTCCAGTTGCTGACGGATCCGTCGAATCTGCTCTGCTGTCCGGGACTCCAGCTGCTTGTCATAATTTTTACATTTCTGTTCTGCCTCTTCAGAAAGCTGTTGCTTTTGCCGGTCGCAGTCTTCCATGATGCGTTGGGCTGTAAGCTCGATTTCAGATAATTTGTTAAGTATCTGCTCCATCTTCAACCTCCTTGGTTGTCAAAATTTTACAAAAAAACCAGATTTACTATGTGAAAAATAGTAATATCTGTTAGATATCATACACCCTTTTGTTAAAAAAAACCATCTAAATTTTTTTCAGAAATAAAAAAATTGTTATTTTTTAGACAAGTTAAAGAAATCTCCTGCGAATATCTGTCCGGGATGTAATTGACGTTAGGAGTATGGTATGGTAGTTTATTGGTGGCAGGAAATTGCACGCACATCTTGCGTAAAGCATTTTTCAAACACGCTCTGGAGATATAAGAAAAGGAACAGGAGATTTTTATGAGATTAAGAAATATTCCGGGAGCTCAGGATGCAATTCTGGAGAGCCCTTATGTGGTGCAGGAACCACAGACAAAGAAAGGACACTGGGGGGAGGTTTTTGTGAAAAAGCAGCCTCTTCATATTGAAGTAGGGATGGGAAAAGGAAGATTTCTTATGGATCTGGCCCGGCTGCATCCGGATATCAATTATATAGGAATCGAGATGTATGACAGCGTTCTTCTTCGCGCATTGCAGAAGAGAGAAGAACTGGAGGAGAATGGAGAGGTTTATTCTAATTTATTTTTTATGAGAGTGGATGCCAGACTTCTGCCGGAAATCTTTGAGAAAGGTGAAGTAGATAAGATTTATCTGAACTTTTCCGATCCATGGCCAAAAGCCCGCCATGCAAAACGTCGCCTGACATCCAGAGAATTCCTGGCACGTTACGACCAGATTCTGGTTCAGGATGGAAAAGTGGAATTTAAGACAGATAATAAGGAACTGTTTGAATTTTCCCTGGAAGAAGTGGAGGAAGCCGGATGGAATCTGGAAGCTTCTACCTTTGATCTGCATCATAATGAAGAGATGGTACAGGGAAATGTTATGACAGAATATGAAGAGAAATTTTCATCCATGAATCACCCGATCTGCAAGCTCATTGCTAAAAGAAGATGTCTGCTGTGACTTTCTTAGCGCTACAGCGCATATATTATTAATGAGAAAGCCTTCGGAGTCTGTTCGCCATGAGCCGAAATTGTCATAACAAAAAAAACTTCCGACAAAAGTTTTTTGAATACACTTATCGAAATCGGTGTCTGCACAGGTGGATCGGTTGTTTCAGAAAATCCCTGAAAGAAGTATATGATATTCTGAACCACGGTTCTGACTGCCGAAGGCACTGATCAGAAAGGTTGATTTGATGTTACATTTAACTGCAAAAAATTTTCAAATAGAAGTAAAAGATACCTCTCTCCCGGTCGTCGTTATGTTCTACGCTATCTG
>OLFU01003520.1_pt1 | contig 10207 bp, 9 predicted proteins | sample 1605161 | NCBI WGS metagenome assembly OLFU01 (sample SAMEA3888914, study PRJEB22519) | human gut metagenome | biome: human gut; feature: human-associated habitat; material: faeces | place: Denmark | collected 2011
CTTCACCCGCTGGACCAGCTTTTTGATGCGGCACGCCCCGTCCAGCAGGGAGAACTCCGTATGCAGATGTAAGTGGACAAAGGACATGAGGTTCCGCCTTTCTTGGAGTTAGGAGTTAGGAGTTAGGAGTTAGGAGTTAGGAGTTAGGAGTTAGGAGTTAGGAGGGAGCCTTCCCCACACAGGGGGGAAGGTGGCACGGCGCAGCCGTGACGGATGAGGGGGACTTGCGGGGATGCGATGGTCATCGAACGGGCGGCCTCTGTGCCGCCCCGCCGTCGCAGGAACGTGTTTTCTTACAGATACTTCTCCGCGATCTGATCCGGCCCCTTGGGGTTCTCTTTGAACCAGGTGTTGAAATCCTGACCGGAGGCGGCCACGGTGCGGCCCAGGTCAATGAGATAGGCGGGCACGTCTTTTTCCAGCAGCACGCCCACTTCCCGGCCCATGGTCTCCTGACCCTGATGGGCATTGCCGCCCACGAAGAGGAGAAAGCCGGCCTGGGGCTTGCCGTCCACCGGGCGGGAGGCCCCCCGGAAGCCCAGCACCCCCGTCTGGTGGGTGCCGCAGGAGGAGGGGCAGCCGGAGATGTGGACCTGGGGCAGGGCTCCGTCGGGAATGCCGGCCCGGCGCACCGCATCCACGCAGGCGTTCAGCAGCCCCTGGGAGTCCCGCATCCCCACCTGGCAGGTGGCACCGCCGATGCAGCTCACCGAGGTCTCGAACAGAGTCCGGGCCCCGTCGGCGGTGAGGGCCAGGATTTTTTGGGCCTCGCTCCCGGTGAGGTTGATGATATAGGCCGTCTCGTCGGGGGCCAGGCGCATCTCGGTCCCGTCCATGTCCGCCAGAGCGTCGCTGAGGGCGCACAGGGTGTTCAGGTCGGGCTGGCCGCCGATGGGGTGCCAGGCCACGGCATACAGGCCGGGCTGCTTCTGCTGGATGACCCGAGGCCCGGCCACGGACGTGCCGTCCCCCGCCTTGGTCACGGGGGCGGGGGAGAGGTGCAGGTCCAGATCCTCGCCGGAGGCGAGGACGGCGTCCAGCTGCTCCTGATAGGCCCGGGCATAGCCCTCCGGCCCGCCGCAGATGTCCTGCATATAGCGGGTGCGGGCCTTGCCCCGGTTTTCATAGTTGCCGTGGGCCCGGAAGGTGAGCCACATGGCCTTGATATAGTAGAGTATCTTGTTAGGGTCCACCCCCTCGGCCACTTTCACGCCGAATCTGGGGTTGTTGCCCAGGCCGCCGGCGGAGTACACGTCAAAAGTCCCGTCAGGCCGGGCGGCAAAGCCCAGGTCCCGATAGGTGGCGTGGGGCAGATTGGCCGGGGAGTTGGAGAAGCAGATCTTCAGCTTGCGGGGCATCTTCTCCGCCTTGATAAAGTTCATGGCATAGTCGCCAGCCGCCTGGGCGTAGGGCAACACGTCGAAATATTCGCCCGCTTCCACGCCGGACAGGGGGGAGCACATGGTGTTGCGGGGGAAGTCGCCGCCGCCGCCCATGGTGACGATGCCGTGGTCCAGGGCCTGCTCCATAATGGGGTACAGGGCCTCGGGCAGCAGGTCGTGGAGCTGGATGGACTGGCAGGTGGTGAAGTGGGCCCGGGGGACAGCATAGGTGCGGATGGCCTGGGCCACAAAGGCCAGCTTGTCCCGGGTGACCCGCCCGGCGGTCATGCGCAGGCGGAGCATGCTGGCCTTGCCGCCCTTTTGGGCATAGCTGCCGTACAGACCGGAAAAACCCTTATATGCGCCCTTGTCCAGGGTACCGGCATAGAATTCATCCGTCTTTTCCCGGAAGGCGGGCAGGTCCTGCTTCCAGCTTTGAGGGTCGATGGTGTGCATAATTCCTCTCTCCTTGCTTTCTGCCCGGCAGATGCGGGCGGCCTTTTCCCACATTATACTACGGGGACGGGGGCGTTTACAATCCCGCTTTTTTTGCAGGACATCTTGCGGGACGGTGGGATTTCGGCTATACTGAGGGCAGGAAAAATTGCCGCGCACTGCGCGGCATGTGGTATACAGAAGGAAAGGAAGGGTTTTGCGTGAGCGAGAGCAAGTACAGCGTGACCCTGGGCCAGATCATCAAGGAGTTTGACCTGGAGGTCTTATGCGCCGCCCCCAATTATGAACAGGTGCCCCTGCACACGGTGGACGTGAACCGGCCCGGTCTGCCCCTGTCCGGGTTTTTCGAGCATTTTGATACCAAGCGCCTGCTGCTGATGGGCCTGACGGAGACCGCCTTTGTGGCGGGGATGACGACAGAGCAGCGCAGGGAGAGCTTTGAGCGGCTGCTGGAGTATCCCGTCCCCGGCCTGATCATCACCCGGGGGCTGGTGGCCTTTCCCGAGTGTCTGGAGGCCGCCCAGGCCCACGGGCGGACGGTGCTGCGCACCAAGGCCCAGACCTCTGCCTTTATGAGCGCCCTCATCGGCAGCCTTTATAACTATTTGGCCCCCCGCATCACCCGCTCCGGCGTGATGATGGAGATCTACGGCGAGGGCGTACTCATCCAGGGGGAGTCCGGCGTGGGCAAGAGCGAGGTGGCCATCGAGCTCATCAAGCGCGGACACCGGATCATCGCTGACGATGCAGTGGAGATCCGGGAGACCAACCACGGTACCCTGGAGGCCAACGCCCCCGAGCTCATCCGCCACTATATGGAGCTGCGTGGTATCGGCGTCATTGACGTGCGCCGCCTGTTCGGCATGGGGGCCATCAAGCTGAAGCAGCAGATCGACATGGTCATCAATCTGGAGCCCTGGAACGACAACACGGTGTACGACCGCCTGGGGCTGGACCAGATGCAGACGGAGGTGCTGGGGGTAAAGCTGCCCTCCATCACCATTCCGGTAAAGCCGGGCCGAAATCTGGCCAGCATCGTGGAGGTGGCGGCCATGAACAACCGCAACCGGAAGATGGGCCACAACGCTGCCCTGGAGCTGACCCAGCGGATGGACCGGCATTTTGAGCAAACTGGCCTGGGTGAAGTGCCTGACGAGGAGGACTGAACATGTATTATGTGGGTGTAGACGTAGGCGGGACCAACCTGGTGGCCGGTCTGATGAACGAGAACTGCGAGATATTGGACAAGGCCAGCCACCCAGTGGATCACAGCCAGACCCCGGAGCAGCTGTGCGGGGAGATCGTCCGGCTGGCAAAGCAGGTGTGCCAGTCCGGGGGCGTGACGGAGAAGGAGGTCCGGGCGGTGGGTATCGGCCTGCCCGGCCAGGTGAACAACAAGACGGGCATCGTAGTGCGTACCCCCAACATGCCCTTTCAGAACACCCCTGTGCGGCAGCTGTTCCAGCAGCAGTGGGATATGCCCGTGTTCTTGGGCAACGATGCCGACTGCGCCGCCATCGGGGAATACCGCAGCGGCTCGGCCAAGGGCTGCAGCCCGGCAGTGACGGTGACGCTGGGCACGGGCATCGGCGCGGGCATGGTGGTGGATGGCAAGCTGTTCACCGGGTTTGCCGGCAGCGGAATGGAGGTGGGCCACATGATCATCCACCCCAATGGACACCTGTGCGGCTGCGGCAACCGGGGCTGCTGGGAGCAGTACGGCTCGGCAAGCGCCCTGATCCAGATGACCCTGCGGGAGATGGAGCGCAGCCAGGATAGCCTGCTGTGGCAGCTGTGCGGGGGGGACAGGAGCAAGGTCCAGGGCCGCACCGTGTTCCAGGCTGCACGCCAGGGGGACGAGGCCGCCCACCGGGTGCTCTATTCCTATCGCTCCGGCGTGGCCATCGGACTCATCAATTTGGTGAACATTCTTCAGCCGGAGGTCATCTGCATGGGCGGCGGCGTGAGCAATGCCGACGACGACCTTCTGCTGGACCCGGTGCGGGAGCTGGTGCGCCAGGGCTCCTTTGACAAGACCATGCCCACCCGCCTGGTCCGGGCCTCCCTGGGCAACGATGCCGGGGTGGTGGGCGCGGCCATGCTGTGCGACTCTATCTGAGCCAATACCTGTCCCATACGTTGCCCTCCGCACCGAAAAAATGCGGAGGGCGCGTTTTTCTGCCCACGCCCCCTTCAAATTCCCCTGGGCTTCTGCTATAATATAACTTCAGTGAATTGCTGTTTTGGAGGTCCCTATGGATCGTTTTGAATGGTTACAACAGGAGCTGACCCGGCGGTGCCCCGGGCTGGAGGTGCGGGCGAACGAGCCCATGTCCCGGCACACGTCCTTTCGCATCGGCGGCCCGGCCCGGCTGATGGCCCTGCCCAAAACGGCGGCAGAGGCAAAGGCCGCCGTGCTGGCCGCCCGGGAGGTGGATATTCCGCCCTTTTTCCTGGGCAACGGCTCCAACCTGCTGGTACCCGACGAGGGGGTGGAGCGCTTTCTCATCCAGCCCGCCGGGCGATACTCCGCAGACCCGCTGAACCGGGTTTGGGAGGAGAACGGACAGCTGTGTGCCGGGGGCGGCGTGTCCCTGGCCGTGCTGGCCAATGCCGCCCAGGGGAGAGCGCTCACGGGGCTGGAATTTGCCTCCGGCATCCCCGGCTCTGTAGGGGGTGGGGTGGTGATGAACGCCGGGGCCTATGGCGGGGAGATGGCCCAGGTGCTGGTCTCCGTCACCGCCCTGGACCTGGATGGCAGTATCCAGACTATCCCCGCTGAAAGCTGCGGCCTGGGCTATCGGAAGAGTGTCTTCTTCGACGGACAGCGCCTGGTGCTGGAGGCCCGCTTTCAGCTGAGCAGCGGCGACCCCGCAGCCATCCGGGCCCGGATGGACGAGCTGGCCGCCCGACGGAAGGAGAAGCAGCCCCTGGAGTATCCCAGCGCCGGGTCCATGTTCAAGCGGCCCGAGGGCTATTTTGCCGCCGCCCTCATCGACCAGTGCGGCCTGAAGGGCTTTGCCGTGGGGGGTGCCCAGGTGTCGGAAAAGCATGCGGGCTTTGTGGTCAACCGGGGGGGCGCCACCTGCGCCGACGTGCTGGAGCTGGTGCGCCAGGTGCAGGCCCGGGTGCAGGAGCAGACCGGAGTGGCGCTGGAGATGGAAGTGAAAGTGCTGCGCTGATTCCTGTGTGTATAAAAGAGAGGGAGAATTATGGAATTTGTGATTATTTCCGGCCTGTCCGGGGCGGGGAAGAGCAAGGCGGCCTCCTTTATGGAGGATATGGACTTTTTCTGTGTGGACAACCTGCCCGCCCCCCTCATCCCAAAATTTGCCGAGCTGGGCATGGCCGGGTCGGGGGAATATGACCGGGTGGTGCTGGTGACGGACATCCGGGGAGGCACCAACTTCAACAGTCTGTTCCGGGCGCTGCAGGACTTGACGGACATGCAGTGTGAATATCACATCCTGTTTATGGAGGCGGCCACCGAGGTCATCATCAAACGGTATAAAGAGACCCGCCGCAGCCACCCTCTGGCTGAGGAGTGCGACAGTCTGGAGCAGGCCATCGAGCTGGAGCGGAAGATGCTCTCTCCCCTGCGGGAGCGGGCGGACTATGTGATCGACACCTCCAATCTGTCCACCGCCAAGCTGAAGGGGGAGCTGCGCCGCCTGTTCGCCAAGAGCGGCTCGTCCCAGGGCCGGATGGACGTTCGGGTGAGCTCCTTCGGCTTTAAATACGGCATCCCCATGGAGGCCGATCTGGTCTTTGACGTGCGCTTTCTCCCCAACCCCTATTATGTAGCTGAGCTGCGGCCCATGAACGGCCTGGATGCCCCGGTGCGGGACTATGTGTTCCAAAGCCCGGTGACCGACGAATTCTTGTCCCGGCTGGGGGACTTTGTGGGCTGGCTGCTGCCCCGGTATGAGGAGGAGGGCAAGACCGCCCTGGTGGTGGCCGTGGGCTGTACCGGGGGGCACCACCGCTCCGTGGCCGTGGCCCACGCCCTGGCCGACCTGGTGCGCCGGGCGGGCTTTCCCGTGTCGGAGAGCCACCGGGACCTGGGCCGGAACTGAAAACACTGGGAGAGGAGCCGAGCTATGGCTGAACTGTCCGTCAACCCCCAGCAGTGGGAGCGAGGACCCAAGATCGTCGCCGTGGGCGGCGGCACGGGCCTGTCCACCATGCTGCGGGGGCTGAAAAAATACACGAAAAACCTCACCGCCGTGGTGACGGTGGCCGATGACGGCGGCGGGTCCGGGATGCTGCGCCGGGATATGGGCATGCCGCCCCCGGGGGACATCCGCCACTGCATGGAGGCCCTGGCCAACACCGAGCCCATCATGCAGAAGCTGCTGACCTATCGCTTTACCGAGGGGTCCCTGGCCGGGCAGTCCTTCGGCAACCTGATCCTGGCCGCCCTGAACGGGGTCACCGGCTCTTTTGAGGAGGCGGTGAGCCAGATGAGCCAGGTGCTGGCCATCACCGGCCAGGTCATCCCCGTCACCAGCGCCAATGTGCAGCTGGAGGCCGTGTTTGAAAACGGCGTCCGGGTGGTGGGGGAGTCGAAAATCTATCACGTGAAAAAGGAGCAGGACTGCCGCATCGCCCATGTGGCCCTGATCCCGGAGCATCCTGCCCCCCTGCCCGCCGCCCTGGCGGCCATCCGGGAGGCGGACCTGATCCTGCTGGGGCCGGGGAGCCTCTATACCAGCGTCATCCCCAATCTGCTGGTGGACGGGGTGGCCCAGGCCATCGCCCAGTCGGACGCGCCGAAAATTTATGTGTGCAACATCATGACCCAGGAGGGGGAGTCGGAGGGCTACACCGCCGCCGACCATCTGGAGGCCCTGCTGGCCCACGGCTGTCCCGGTCTGGTGGACCTGTGTCTGGCCAACTCCACCCCCATGCTGCCCGGTCTGGTGGAGAAATATCAGGCGGAGGGGGCGGCCCCCCTGGTCATTGACCGGGAGCGCATCGCCGCTTTGGGCCTGGAGCTGGTGGAGCGGCCGGTGGCTGCCCATCACGGCGACTTTGCCCGCCATGACCCGGACAAGCTGGCCGAGGCCCTGCTGGAGATATACCGCCGCCGGGCGGTGCGCATCTTCCGGGGGGCGCGGCGCTATATTTTGGAGGAGTGACCCATGTCCTTTTCATCTGAGGTGAAGCAGGAGCTTTGCCGCGTGCCCCTAAGCCGAAAATGCTGCGCCCAGGCCGAGTGCTATGGGGTGCTGCTCTACTGCAATACCTTCTCCCCCAGAGAGATCCGGGTCATCACCGAGAGCGACTCCTTTGCCCAGCGCCTGCCCCAGCTGCTGCGCCGGGCCTTTCGCTTCTCCTTTGACCGCCTGCCAGACGGGGAGGGCAAGCACATCTTCGCCGTGGAGGACCCCCGCAAGCTCTCCGTTGTGCAGCAGCTGCTGGGGGGGGACGACCGGGCCCCGGCGCTGCACATCAACTTCGGCGTGCTGGAGGAGAAGTGCTGCCGGGCGGCCTTCCTCCGGGGGGCCTTTCTGGCCGGGGGCTCCGTCACCGACCCGAGAAAGGGGTATCACCTGGAGCTGACCACCTCCCACCTGAGCGTGGGCCGGGAAATGCTGGCGCTGATGCGGGAGATGGGCTTAGAGCCCAAGGCGGCCCAGCGCAAGGGCAACTCCGTGGTCTATTTCAAACAGAGCGACCGCATCGAGGACCTGCTCACCTCCATCGGGGCGCCCCTGTCCGCCATGGAGGTGATGAATGCCAAGCTGGAGAAGGACCTGCGGGGCAGCGTGAACCGCCGGGTGAACTGCGACGCCGCCAACCTGGACAAGGCGGTGGAGGCGGCCATGACCCAGGTGGAGTCCATCCGCCGCCTGGAGGAGCAGGGCCGCCTGGCCCTGCTGCCGGAGAAATTGCAGGAGACGGCCTCTCTCCGCCTGGCCCACCCGGAGGACACCCTGTCCCAGCTGGCCCAGCGGTATGACCCGCCCATCACCAAGTCCGCCCTGAACCACCGCCTGCGCAAGCTGGTGGAGCTGGCGAAGGCGGAGGCGGAATCCCCCCGCCGCTGATGCGGCCCTCCCCCCTTTCACAAGGGGGGCTGTTTTTCTCTTCGATCAGGCCCCCTTGTCAAAGGGGGCTGGCATCGCCGCAGGCGATGACTGGAGGATCCTGCAACAGTATTTTTATTATGCCAAAAAAGCTGCCGGATGTAAAGCCGCCAATCTTCCCATAAGACACACCCCGTGCCCCGCTGCATAGAATGGACCGTGGCACTGCCACAGCACATGCACTGAAACGGCAAAGGAGCGCATTATGAAACAATACTATCCTTCCGATTGGGAGCGGCGCTGCAGCGGCGGCGTGTACGCCTCTCTCAGCGGCGGCTGCTGCCGTCCGGAGCCTCCCTGTCCTCCGCCCCCTGCGCCGCCCGGGCCTCCGGCTCCGCCGCCCTATCCTCCCTATCCCCCCATGCCCGGCCCCATGGGTCCCACCGGTCCCCAGGGGATCCCCGGGCCTGACGGGGCCACCGGCCCCACCGGCCCACAGGGTATCCCCGGCCCACAGGGGGCACAGGGACCCCAGGGGCCTCAGGGCGTGCCCGGCCCCGCCGGGGCTGCCGGAGCCATCGGGCCTGTCGGCCCTGCCGGACCTGCCGGGGCAACCGGTGCTGTCGGTCCTGTCGGTCCCACCGGGCCCACCGGAGCGACCGGAGCCACGGGCGCTGCGGGAGCCATAGGCCCCACCGGCCCAACCGGCCCTGCCGGTCCTGCCGGGGCCACGGGCGCCACAGGCCCCGCCGGAGTCGTCACCCCCGGAGAAGCGGTGACGGATCTGGCCCCCGGCGCCAGCCAAGCGGACATCATTCTGAAGATCAACGAGCTGCTGGGCTCCCTGCGGGGGGCCGGACTGCTGGCCAACTGACCGTCTGAACTGCGGCGCTCTCCACCGGGGAGCGCCGCAGTTTCCACAGGGAGGGAGAAACATGGGGAACTATCACGTCTGCGTCTATGCCATCTGTAAGAACGAGGCCAAATTTGCCCGCCGCTGGATGGACTCCATGTCCGAGGCGGACCACATCGTGGTGCTGGACACCGGCTCCACCGACGGCACGCCCCAGCTGCTGCGCAGCCTGGGGGCCAGCGTCACGGAGGAGGTCATCTCCCCCTGGCGCTTTGACACCGCCCGGAACCGCTCTATGGAGTTGATCCCGCCGGACACAGATATCTGCGTCTGTACCGACCTGGACGAGGTGTTCCACCCCGGCTGGCGGGAACTGTTGGAGCGGGCCTGGTCCCCCGGGGCGGGGCAGGCCACCTATCGCTACACCTGGTCCTTCCAGCCTGACGGCTCGGAGGGGGTGGTGTTCTGGTATGAGAAGGCCCACGCCCGCCGGGGCTATCAGTGGGTCCACCCGGTACACGAGGTACTGTGCTGGACCGGTCCGGGCAAGCCGGGGCCCACGGTGGTGGCCGATGGGGTACAGCTGGATCACCACCCGGACCCAAAGAAGTCCCGGGGGCAGTATCTGCCCCTGCTGGAGCTGTCCGTGGCGGAGGACCCGGAGGATGACCGGAACGTCCACTATCTGGGCCGGGAATACCTGTACTATGGCCGCTGGGACGACTGCATCGCCACCCTGAAGCGGCACCTGGCCATGCCAAGCGCCGACTGGCCCGACGAGCGGGCGGCCTCTATGCGGTACATCGCCGCCGCCTATGACCGCAAGGGACAGCCGGACAAAGCCCGGGACTGGTATCTCCGGGCGGTGGCCGAGGCTCCCCACCTGCGGGAGCCCTATCTGGACCTGGCCCAGCTGCTCTACCGCCAGGAGGCGTGGGACGGGGTGCTGTATTTCACCGGCTGCGCCCTGACCATCACCCGCCGCCCCCGCACCTATATCTGCGAGGCCGCCCCCTGGGGCAGCCTGCCCCACGACCTGCGCTCCATCGCCTTCTACGCCACGGGCCGTCTGCCCCAGGCGCTGGAAGCGGCCCGCCAGGCCCAGGCGCTGGAACCGGACAACACCAGGATACGGGAAAACGTGTCCCTGCTGGAAACGCTGACCCATCCAAACTAACAACAAAAGACCGCAGCGTTTGCCGTCAGCGAGGGAGACGGATTGCCACGTCGTGGCTTCGCCCCTCCTCGCAATGACAGACACTGCGGCCTTTTCAGCGCCCCCCTAGCTCCTAACTCATCCCTCCTAACTCATCCCTCCTAACTCATCCCTCCTAACTCCTAACTCATCTCTCCTAACTCCTAACTCAAATTCATCCCCAGCCCCCGGAATATTTCTGTTCCAGCTGCTCTAAGTCCTTCACCACGAACAGCTCATACAGCCGGGCCAGGGCATCCCAGGTGGCCTGATCCATCACGCCGGTGAC
>OLFU01003523.1_pt1 | contig 10197 bp, 7 predicted proteins | sample 1605161 | NCBI WGS metagenome assembly OLFU01 (sample SAMEA3888914, study PRJEB22519) | human gut metagenome | biome: human gut; feature: human-associated habitat; material: faeces | place: Denmark | collected 2011
GCCACATTTTTTGAACCGAATTTCCACCTGCATTTCCATCTGAAATCCCACGGTGCGGTCTTCTCATAATATTACTTATCACCCCAAAGAGGTCTATGCTTCGTGCGACAATTTTTATCCTATAAATTTGGGGTTACATAACAAGTGTCCAAAGAATTGGACACATCATGTGCGATACTGACACCATCAAAGCGGATGGGGAGGGAAGAACATGGAGAAAAAGATCGAGATCATTGCCGTCGATTTTGACGGGACATTGTGCAGTGAATGTTATCCTGCCATCGGGATGCCGAATCTGCCGCTCTTTGCATTGCTCAAGGGTGCGAGAAGGCAGGGCAAAAAAGTAATTTTGTGGACATGCCGCTGCGGGGATCTGCTGGAGGAGGCGGTGGCCTGGTGCAGAATGTTCGGACTGGAATTTGATGCGGTAAATGAAAATGTGGCGCAGACGTTGGAACAGTATGGAACGGAATCCAGAAAAATCTCCGCGGACGTCTATATCGATGACAAGGCGTGCTGGCCGTGGATGACGAAGCAGGAGTGGGAACAGTATCTGGCAGGTTAGAAAAGGAGGATAAGAAGATGAAAACAGTGGATATGGAATTGATACTTTTGTGTGCGCTTATGGCGGCGATTGGAGCGTTCGGACTGGTGACGGGTGTGGTGCTGCTGTTCGGAATCCAGTTTCAGGAGTGCAATGCTGCACTGCTCACCGGAATTGTGTGCGGGCTCTGGGGCATATTATGGGGAAGCCTGCTGATACAGAACCGGAACCTGGTGTCGAAAAACGTCTAAATATAGTACAGCGTGCAGGAAAATGGCTATATTTAGGTTGACGCGTGTGATAGAATCTCCTATAATGAGACTGAATTATTGGGCGCATGATTTTATGGATTTATGCGGTACTCAGGGAGGAATTCGATGAACCACTTTATATATAGAAAGAAGAGAAAGATATTGCTGGCGGCAATCAGCATGGGAGTGCTTGCTGCCAGCATATCTGCTTTTCACGGACCCGAAGCCGTATACGCGTACACAGCGACGGCGGGAACGATCAACGACGGACCGGTGAAGGTGCGCAACGCACCGGTGACCGGGGATAAGCTGACACTGCTCTATCCGGGAAATGCGGTGACAGTAACCGATGAGACGGCAGGATCAGACGGGTATACATGGTGCCAGATCCAGATGTCGGATGGTGTAACCGGTTATATACGCTCGGATTTTGTGACGCTTCAGGGCACGGATTCTTCTGCGGGACAGACGAATGCGGACAGCAGTGCAGGTGGGACAAACGGGGTGGTGCAGAACACGGAAAAAGGTGTTTATGTGCGCTCGGGAGCGGGAACGTCCTACTCTGTGGTGACAAAGGTATACAAAGGACAGGCTGTGAATGTGGGAGAGCTGGTCTCGGCGGGCGGAATGAACTGGTACAGTGTGACGCTCGTGGTCGGAGGCGCCTCCTATTCCGGGTGGATTTGTGCGGACTATGTAGCCGTGAACGGTCAGACGTCAGACGACCAGTCGCAGGGAGAGACGACCGGTGCCACGGACAGCGAGTATGAGGCGGCGCTTGCGGCAGCGGGTTTTCCGGCAAGCTATTGCAGCGCACTGGCATCCCTGCATCAGAAGTATCCGAACTGGCAGTTTGTGCCGGTGCAGACGGGACTTGACTGGAATACGGTGGTATCGAATGAGAGTCTGGTCGGAAGAAACTTGATCCAGAATTCCGTGAATGACGCAAGAAAATCGACGGACAGTCAGGCGTATAACTGGGAGACCAACAAGTGGTACGGGTTTGACGGGGCAAGCTGGGTGTCGGCGTCTCCGGAATATATCGCATACTGCATCGATCCCAGAAATTTTCTTAACGAGAATCAGATCTTTCAGTTTGAAACGTTGGAATATGCAGGCTATCAGAACGCAGCGGGTGTGCAGAGCGTTCTTTCCAATACATTTATGGCAGGCAATTATACCGATACGGACGGAGCGGTTCGCAGCTATGCGGATACGTTTGTGGAGATCGGCTCCAATGTGGGCGTGAGCCCTTACCACCTGGCATCCCGCTGTAAGCAGGAGCAGGGCGTGCGGGGGACGAGCGATCTGATTTCGGGACGATATTCCAACTATGCAGGCTATTATAACTACTTTAACGTCCGTGCGTTTACGACGGGCAGCGCGTCGGCGATTGTGAACGGACTGGAATATGCGAAGTTGCAGGGATGGAACTCCATCTACAAGTCGATTGCGGGTGGATCATCGGTTGTGGCTGATAATTATGTGAAAAAAGGGCAGAATACCATTTACTTTGAAAAATTTAACGTTGTCTATACCAATAGTCTTTACGCACATCAGTACATGACCAATGTGCAGGCGGCGATGAGTGAGGGCACCAATATGGGAAAAGCCTACACGGACAAGAACCAGGCGTTTGTTTTCCGCATTCCGGTCTATCAGAACATGCCGGAGAGCGCAGTGACGTTTGCGGACAAGGGGAATCCGAACAACTGGCTTTCCTCGATCACGGTGGACGGATATGCGCTGACACCGGCATTTTCCGGTGCGAATACCTCCTATTCCCTGGTCGTTCCGGACAGCGCGGCTTCGATCAATGTGGGAGCGACGGCGGTGGCGGGAACGTCAACCGTTTCCGGTACTGGAAATTATTCGCTGAATTATGGAGATAATACGATTCAGATTACCTGCATCTCGCAGAGCGGAGATTCGCGCACTTACACGCTGATCGTGGCAAGAGCGGGGGGCAGTGCCGGCGGAACCATTCAGGTGGCGGATGACGCGGCGATTACGCCATTCTATCCGATCGGAACCTATGTGACGGGAATTTGGCCTGGAACAAGCGCATCCACAGTCGCATCGGGAATCGGAACCCAGAACTGTACCGTAAAGATTCTGAATGCAGACGGCAGTGAGAATACACAGACGGTGGGAACGGGCAACAAGCTGGCAGTGTATGTCGGCGACACGCTCGTGCAGCAGTATGAGATTGTGGTATATGGAGATATCAACGGTGACGGAAAGGTTTCCAATCTGGATCTGGTATTGATGCAGAAACAGATCCTTGGAATTGAAAGTCAGTCTGGCAGTCGTCTGGAAGCGGCAAACGTCAGCAAGGACGGCGGTATTTCCAATAAGGATCTGGTTATTTTACAAAAACACATACTGGGAATCTCACAGATTGATCAGTGAGAGGAAGAATTGGGAGAGCAGAAATGAAGAAAAAAATAGCAATGATGATGATGGCGCTTAGCCTGACGTTCGGGGCGGTCGGAGTGCCGCAGACGGTATTCGCGGCGAGCGGATCAACATCTGTCTCGGTGTCGTCAGGAAGTGTCAATATCGGTGATACGGTTACAGTTACAGTAAAAGCGAGCGGTCCATCCGGCGAAAAGGCGAATGCGACCATGACGCTGTCTTATGATTCGAGTGTGCTGCAGTTTGTGAGTTGCAATACCACATACGGCGGAGGCGGCGGAAGCGTGATGGCGACGGGAGAAAGCTACACGGTGACATTAAAAGCTGTGAGTGCGGGAAATTCCTCCCTCTCTGTCTCTGCCAACGACGGAGTGATCTTTGACTCCAATGAGGAGATGGATTCCATGTCGGGCAGCAGTGCATCGGTCACAGTAAAGAATGCAGCAAGTACAAATACAGATTCAGGCAATAATAGTAGCAGTAACAGTGGAACCTCCAACGGAAACGGAACATCAGCGGGTGGAAACGGGGATTCTGCGGCGAATACTGGAGAGACAACAGGAAAACAGTCTGCGGATAATTCTCTGAAAGAGTTGACCATTTCACCGGGAACGCTCTCGCCGGCATTTAACGGGAAAACGCTGACTTATAGTGCTACAGTGGGAAGCGATGTAACCAATATCGCCGTATCTGCCACACCGGTCAATGAAAAAGCGGTCGTGGAGTCGGTTACGGGAAATACCAATCTGAAAAGCGGAGATAACACCATTAAGATTGTAGTCAAGGCGGAAAATGGCGTGACCGCAACCTATACCGTGAATGTGACAAAGCAGGGAACCTCGTCCGGAGAGACAACGGCATCCGATGAGGGGGAAGTGGAGACAACAGAGGAGACGGACAGCAGTGAAAACACGGTTACGGTAAATGGCATTTCCTATGTAATTGCAGAAAATTTTGCAACAGAGAATATTCCGGCAGATTTTTCGGAGACAACCGTCAATTATCAGGGGGCGGATTATCGGGGCGTGAGTTATGACAAGGGATCTGTGGTCATGCTTTATCTGGTGCAGGACGGAGCGGAAGAGAGCACAGGAAGCTTCTTTGTATATGACAGCACAAGAGATACCCTGTATCCGTTTGTAAAAATGGTCAATGGGGAACACTACGTGATAGCGCTTCTGCCACCGGTGGATTATACGATGCCGGATACGATGCAGCAGACACAGCTTACGCTGGCGGACGGAAGTCTTGTGACGGCATATCAGGAGACCCAGGAGGAAGGGTCTGAGGTGGAATCGGAGTTCTATACCTTTTACGGAGTGAATTCTGACGGAACGGAAGGCTGGTACCAGTACGACTCCATAGAGGAGACCTATCAGCGCGTAAATACAGGGACAACTGTATCTTCCGACGGACTGCAGGACGAGGATGCGGCCTATCTGCAGGAGGAATATCTGGCGCTGTCCGAGAAATATAAAAAAGAAAAAGCGTTTTCCAGAACCGCGATTGGCATATTGATATTTCTGCTGGCGGTAATGGCAGTGGTACTTGTTAACCTGTTACTGCACAGGAGGGAAGCGGATAGAGATGACCTGGATGAGGATGACACTATGGATGACGGTGTCTCAGAGCATGATGATACAGAAGAACTGCTGGATGAAAACCAGGATGATGTGATCGAGGAACCGGAAAAGGATTCCCGGAAAAAGTGGCACTGGAAGAAGCGCTCTGCTGCAGATGCCGGGGATGCAGATGAATTCGACGAACAGGAAGAGAGAGAAGAGAAAACGAAAACGCAGGAATCTGACGATGACGCGTTCGATGATGCATTCGATGAGGATGACATCGAGGAGGAAGAGCCGCCGAAGAAGAGATTCGGTTTCTGGAAGCGGAAGTCTGACGATCTGGATGACGATCTGTTTGATGATGACGACGCGTACGAGGATGATGACGCGTACGGGGATGACGATGACACGTACGAGGACAGCGATGCGCCGGACGATGAAAAAGTTTCGGGCGGCGAAGAGAAGGCTGCCGCGCGCAAACCGGCGGGCGATGGCAGAACCGCAGGAAGAAAAGAGCGCAGGACCAGGGCAGCGGACGAAGATGCAGCGGACGAACCGGAGAATGAGCCACTGTATGAGGAAAAGCACCCGAAGAAGAAAAAGAGCGGCAAAGACCAGAAAAACAAGCAAGACGATGAGCTGGATATCATAGATTTTAATGATCTGTAAAGACGAATGTGATATCGGACTGGAAATAGGAGGTAGCGATGCAGACAGCATATACAGCAAAGGCAAAAAAGGCGATTGATATTGCAACGCGGATATCAAAGTCATTGCATCACAGTTATATCGGCACGGAGCACATACTGCTTGGCCTGTTGAAAGAGGGAACCGGTGTGGCAAGCCAGGTACTTGCCGACAATGGTGTAGAGTATGATAAGGTGCTGGAACTGATCGAGGAGCTGATTGCACTGGGGAATGCGGTTGCGGTTCTGGAGGACGGATTGTCCCCGAGAGCGGCGCATGTGCTTGAGGTATCCAAAGCGGAGGCGGCGCGTTTCCACTCGGAGAAGATTGGAACGGAACACCTTTTAATTGCGATGATCAAGGAGACGGAATGTGTGGCGTCCAGACTGTTGAATACATTGTCTGTCAATGTGCAGAAAATGTATGTGGACACCCTGATCGCGATGGGCGAGGATGTGAGCCAGTATAAGGATGAATTCCAGAACGGGAAACCCGGCAAGCGGAAAAACGCGGAGGGAACGCCGTCACTGGATCAGTTTTCCAGAGATCTGACCGAACTTGCACGCGACGGAAAGCTTGATCCGGTGGTCGGCAGAGAGGCGGAGATCGACCGTGTCATCCAGATTTTAAGCCGGAGAAGCAAGAACAATCCGTGCCTGATCGGAGAACCCGGCGTAGGAAAAACGGCGATTGTAGAGGGAATTGCAGAGCGCATTATGGGCGGAATGGTTCCGGATACGGTGCTTGGAAAAAGAGTGGTCTCCCTGGATCTTTCCGGGATTGTGGCAGGCTCGAAGTACAGGGGTGAATTTGAGGAGCGCATCAAGAAGGTGCTTGCAGAGGTGGCGAAAGCCGGAAACGTCCTGCTGTTCATCGATGAGATTCATACCATCATCGGAGCGGGCGGAGCGGAAGGCGCGATTGATGCATCCAACATTTTAAAACCTGCGCTTGCGAGAGGTGAGGTGCAGGTGATTGGTGCGACGACCATCGAGGAGTATCGCAAATATATCGAAAAAGATGCCGCTCTGGAACGCCGGTTCCAGCCGGTTGTTGTGGAGGAACCGACGGAGGAGGAAGCCATTTCCATATTAAAGGGACTGCGCAGCCAGTATGAGAGCCACCACCATGTGACGATTACGGATGAGGCCGTGGAGGCGGCAGTGCGTCTTTCTGCACGTTATATCAACGACCGTTTCCTCCCGGACAAGGCGATTGACCTGATGGATGAGGCCGCGGCAAAAGTGCGCCTTCACGTGGGCGGAGACCCGAGGGAGGCTGCAGAACTCCGGCGGGAGATTGCGGAGTCGCAGGAGACATTGGAGCAGGCACTTTGTGGCGGAGACCTGGAAGCGGCGAGAGAGGCACAGACAAAGCGTCAGGAACTGGAAGAAAAGTTGGAAAAACTGAACGCAAAGGCAAAGCAGGGCGGCAGACGGCATCACCAGACCGTCGGAGAGGATGAGATTGCCGATGTTGTGTCGGGATGGACGAAAATCCCGGTGAAGAAGCTTACAGAGGGGGAGGCTGCCAGGCTTAAAAAGCTGGAGGCAACTCTTCACAAGCGCGTGATCGGACAGGAGGAGGCGGTATCGGCAGTGGCCAAAGCCGTGCGGAGAGGCCGCGTCGGATTAAAAGATCCCAAGCGCCCGATCGGATCGTTCCTTTTCCTGGGACCGACAGGCGTCGGCAAGACAGAGATATCCAAGGCACTGGCAGAAGCTGTCTTTGGACAGGAGCAGGCAATGATCCGCGTCGATATGTCTGAGTACATGGAGAAACACAGCGTATCGAAAATGATCGGTTCACCGCCTGGATATGTCGGACATGAGGACGGCGGACAGCTGAGTGAAAAAGTGCGGAGAAATCCATACGCAGTGATTCTGTTTGACGAGATAGAGAAGGCGCATCCGGATGTGTTTAATATTCTGCTGCAGGTGCTTGACGACGGACATATCACAGATTCTCAGGGAAGAAAAGTGGACTTTAAGAATACCATCATCATTATGACCTCCAACGCGGGAGCGCAGGCTATTGTGGAGCCGAAGAAGCTTGGCTTTGCTTCCGGCAATGACGAGAAGCAGAACTACGAGCGGATGAAGGGCAGCGTGATGGAGGAGGTCCGCAGAATTTTCAAACCGGAATTTTTAAACCGTATTGACGAGACCATTGTATTCAGGGCACTGAATAAGGACGACATGAAGCAGATCGTAGGTCTGATGACAAAAGAGCTGGCGAAGCGCTGCGAAACACAGCTTGGCATTACGCTGGTCGTGCGCGATGCCGCAAAGCAGTACATTGTGGATAAGGCGTATGACCCGAAGTACGGAGCCAGACCGCTGCGGCGCAAGATTCAGGATGAGATTGAGGATCCGCTTGCGGAAAAACTTCTCGACGGAAGCATCCGCCGGGGCGACGAAGTGATCGTCACGACGAAGAAAAATGCAATTTTTCTGGAGCCGAAGAAAAAGTAAAAAATTACTTAAATGTCAGTGAAATCACTGGAAATCAAAGAACAGATATTATATAATATTTTTACAAATTTACGATAAAGCAGACCGGATGAAGGAGCTGCAATATCACAGGAGGATAAGATGGCCGTTATTAGTGAATTACTCCGTTCAGAGGAGGATGGAACGATCAGCTTTGGGGATTATACATTGAGCACCAAGGCAAAGCTTGACAATTTTGAGCACCAGGGAGACCTTTACAAAGTAAAGACCTGTCAGGAGATTACCAAGCTGGAGCGCAATGGCATGTTTGTATACGAGTCTGTTCCGGGGACTGCAGTGGAGCATTTAAAAGCAACAGACACAGGAATGGAGTTTAGCGTAGAAGGCGCAGAGGACGCACAGGTTACCGTAGAGCTTGAGGATGAGGCTGAGTACGACATCGTGATCGACGGTGCAGATGCCGGCAGGATGAAGACGAATCTCGGAGGAAAGTTAAGCCTGAGCGTAGAGCTCGGCGATGCTCCGGTAAAGGTAAGCGTTCAGAAGTGCTAGAGCAGCCGCTTTCGCATATGACAATTACAAGATCAGTGAGACCTGTCCGTATGGACAGGTCTTTGTTGCTCTATAGGAAATGACGTGTTATGTTAAAGCGCGAAAGCCGCGCTTTCTATGGAGAAAAAGCCCTGTCTGGGCAGCAGCCGCGTCTGCGGGAAAGGAAGATAAGAACATGGCAAAAGGAAAAACAACAGTGTACTTCTGTCAGGAGTGTGGATACGAGTCGGCAAAATGGATGGGACAGTGTCCGGCATGCCATGAGTGGAACTCGTTTGTGGAGGAGACAGTCGAGAAAAAGAGCGCGCGTGGGAACCGCAGTGCGGATAGCAGCCGTGAGGCAAAGGCAGTTCCCCTGTCACAGATTGAGATGACGCAGGAACAGCGGGTGTCCACCGGCATGAAGGAGCTTGACCGGGTGCTTGGCGGCGGGATTGTGCAGGGATCCCTGGTGCTTGTGGGTGGAGATCCGGGAATCGGAAAATCGACGCTGCTTTTGCAGGTATGCAGGAATCTTGCGGAACATAAGGTGAAGGTGCTCTATATTTCCGGTGAGGAATCCTTGCAGCAGATCAAAATCCGGGCAGAACGCATCGGAACCTTTGGGGACAGCTTAAGTCTGCTCTGTGAGACCAATCTTGATACCATACGGCGCGTGATTGACCGGGAGAAGCCCGAGATCGTCGTGATTGACTCCATTCAGACGATGTATAATGAAGACATCTCGTCTGCACCGGGAAGCGTCTCGCAGGTGCGGGAATCGACCGGCACCCTGATGCAGATCGCTAAGGGACTTGGAATTTCCATTTTTATCGTCGGACATGTGACAAAGGAAGGCGTGGTGGCTGGTCCGCGTGTGCTGGAACACATGGTGGATACGGTGCTCTATTTTGAGGGGGACCGCCATGCGGCGTATCGTATTCTGCGCGGTGTGAAGAACCGCTTTGGGTCGACGAACGAGATCGGTGTTTTTGAGATGCGGGGAGATGGTCTGACAGAGGTGGAGAACCCGTCGGAATTCATGCTGAGCGGAAAGCCGGAGGGAGCCTCCGGGTCTGTTGTGGCATGCTCGATGGAAGGAACGCGACCGATCCTTCTGGAAATACAGGCATTGGTCTGCCACAGCAATTTCGGTATGCCGAGGCGGACGGCGGCAGGAACCGATTTTAACCGGGTGAATCTTCTGATGGCGGTTCTGGAAAAGCGTCTGGGACTTTCACTGGGAAATTGTGATGCCTATATCAATATTGCGGGAGGCATCCGGATGAATGAGCCGGCAATCGATCTTGGTCTTGTGCTGGCGATTGTCTCCAGTTACAAAGACCGCCCGATCGATGAGAAGACCATCTGCTTCGGTGAGGTGGGACTCAGCGGTGAGGTGCGCGCGGTCAGCATGGCAGAGCAGCGTGTGCTCGAGGCGAAGAAGCTTGGATTTAAGACATGTATTCTGCCGGAGGTGTGCAGGGAGAGCCTAAAGGAGATCAAGGGGATCGGTCTTGTCGGCGTGCGCACGGTAAAGGATGCGATGGATTACGTGATGCGGTAGTCCGTAGGAAGGGAAAATGAATGGTTCTGAATTGTATGTACAATTAAAACAATTCAGAACCGAAAACTTTCTTTTTTAAAACGGCGGAAATGTGGTTGACATTCTAAAATAATGATGATAATATAAACAAGCTGACCGCGAGAACAGCGGACAGGCAAAGCGCTTCTGAAAAAGAAGCAAA
>OLFU01003527.1_pt1 | contig 10194 bp, 7 predicted proteins | sample 1605161 | NCBI WGS metagenome assembly OLFU01 (sample SAMEA3888914, study PRJEB22519) | human gut metagenome | biome: human gut; feature: human-associated habitat; material: faeces | place: Denmark | collected 2011
ACTAAACTTCTGCTAGGATGTCTGAAGAAATTTGCGCAAAACTATTGACAGTACCCGTCAGCGTTATAGAGCGCTACCTTTCAGTCGCAAAACTTTAGTGTGTTTTCTCCTTCTTGCGCACAAAAAAACCGCATAACAAGATGCGGTTTATGCTTGCTTTACATTTACACAAAAAAACGCTGATGCATAAGCATCAGCGTTAACTTCTGGTAGCGCTAAAGGGAATCGAACCCTTGATTTCGCCTTGAGAGGGCGACGTCTTAGCCGCTTGACCATAGCGCCATTTGGCTCCGGGACTAGGACTCGAACCCAGACCGAATGATCCAGAGTCACTTGTGCTACCATTACACCATCCCGGAGTAGCAGTTCTTTTTGAGCACGCTCATCAGAACAATAACGATTATAGCAGATAGATAGCAGTTGGTCAAGTACTTTTTTGAAAAAAAGTAGAAATTTTTTCCAGAAAGTTTAGGAGGACCGGCAACGTTTGTTTGAAGTATAGATTGACGCATATGCTTTAGCATGATAAAATCAAGATAATACAACGATTAAATAACAGTGAATAAATATTCGTGACAGGGAGTGATAGCATGAAGCTTTTACATTTGTCGGATCTGCATTTAGGAAAAAAACTCAATGAATTTTCTCTTTATGAGGATCAAAAATATATTTTACAACGGATTGTACAGATGATTTGCGCCAAGCAGCCTGATTGCGTACTGCTTGCCGGAGATATTTATGATAAACCGGTGCCGCCGGCAGAAGCTGTCGTTTTGTTTGATGATTTTCTCAATCAGCTGGCTGCGCTGAAGGTGCCTGTGTGCATCATCAGCGGCAACCATGATTCGGCAGAGCGCCTGGCGTTCGGAGCGCAGCTGATGAGCGGCAGCGGCGTTCATTTTGCAGGCAGCTACAACGGCCAGCAGCAACAGCTTGTGCTGGAGGACGAATTTGGTAAGGTGAATATTTTCCTGCTGCCATTTTTGAAGCCTGCTGTTGTGAAGCATTGGGCACCGGAGGAGGCTGCAGCTGAGATTACAGGCTACCATGATGCGGTGAAGTATGCTGTGTCGCAGCTGCAGTTGGCACAGGACGAGCGCAATGTGCTTGTTGCGCATCAGTTTGTCACCGGTGCTGTTACCGCAGGCAGCGAGGCTGTTAATGTGGGCGGGTTGGATAATATCGGTGCGGAGATTTTTGCTGCTTTTGATTATGTGGCTTTGGGGCATATCCATAATCCGCAGAATGTCGGCGGTAATGAGCGCATCCGCTATTGCGGTACACCGCTGAAATATTCCTTCAGCGAATGGCAGCAGCAAAAATCCGTGACGCTGGTGGAGCTTGCTGAAAAAGGCAATATGAAGGTTACGCAGCTGCCGCTGACGCCGTTGCGTGAGGTGCGCTATTTAAAGGATACCTTTGAGAATTTAATGGCAAGACCGAATTATGCCATGTTTCCGATGGATGAAAATGGCTTCCTGCAGGATTTTTATTATCTGACGCTGACGGATGAAAACGATGTTCCTAATGCTATGCAGCGTCTGCAGACTGTATATAAGAATTTGCTGCAGCTTGATTACGACAATAAGCGCACGCAGGCGAATGCCGAGCTGGAGCTTACGGAAAATCCGGTAGAGAAAACACCGTTAGAGCTTATTGATGATTTTTATCGCCTGCAGAACAATCAGGAGCTGAGCGAGAACCAGAAGCAGTATCTGACGAATCTGCTGTCGGAAATGGGAGGGGACATATTATGAGACCGCTGAAGCTGGTTATGAGTGCGTTTGGTCCGTATGCAGGCCAAACCGTTATAGATTTTTCCAAGCTCGGAGAGCAGGGGCTGTATCTGATTACCGGCGATACCGGTGCTGGCAAAACCGTAATTTTCGATGCTGTTTCCTATGCCCTGTACGGACAGACGAGCGGCGGTGTGCGTGATGCCAATATGCTGCGCAGCCAATATGCGGACGCGGATACCCCGACGTTTGTGGAGCTTGAGTTTTCCTTCCGCGGAAAGTGCTACAGGGTAAGACGCAATCCTGAGTATCGCCGTCCGTCGAAGCGTAGCGGCGGTATGACGAAGGAAAAAGCCGGCGCCGAGCTGTACTATCCTGATGGACGCGTACCGGTAACCAGAATGTCTGATGTAGACAAGAGCATCGTGGAGCTGTTGGGGCTTAATCACAAGCAGTTTACGCAGATTACGATGATTGCTCAGGGACAGTTCCGCAAATTTTTGGATACCAATACGGATGAGCGCAGTAAAATCTTCCGTGATTTATTTCATACCTACTTCTTCCAACAGCTGCAGGATAAGCTGAAGCAGGATGCTGCGGCCAAGCGTAATGAATTTGCTGAGCAGCAGCGCCGAAGCGAGCAGGCTTTAAGCGGCATCAGCTGCATTTATCCCGAATATACGGAGCAGCTGCAGAGCTTTGCTTTGCGTCACTATGAAGGCTGTGTTGAAGAAGTACAGGCCTTGGTTGATACAATTATTGCTCTTGATGAAAAGGAACAGCAGCAGGTGGCGGCAGCGGCGGCTATTGTGACGAAAAATCTGACTGCGCTGCAGGACAGCCTGAGCGCTATTGATAAAAAGCAGCAGCTTGAAAAATATATGCAGACGACAGAAGTGAGAATAGCAGGCATGCAAAAGCAACTGGAGCAGGAAGCAGCTGCAGCAGTGCAAAGACAGGAGGCTCTGCAAAAGCTTGAGGCAGAGGTCAATGAAGCGCAAAAGGGCGAGGTAGAGCTGGCTCAGATGCAAACAGAAAGGCAGCAGCTGGCTGCACGCCAAAGAGAGCTGCGGCAATTACAGGAAATGCAGCAGCGTTACCAAAGTCAGGAGGTTTCGCTGCTGCAGAAGCGTCAGGAGTATAAGCAGGCCTGCGATAATTTCAATCATCTTAATGAGCAGAGCGATGCTTGCTTTGACAGATTTTTGGGCGCGCAGGCGGGACTTTTGGCGCACGATAAGCTGAAGCCCGGCAAGCCCTGCCCGGTTTGCGGTTCCTGCGAGCATCCGCAGCCTGTGCAGCTGGCGCAGGACGCACCTACCGAAAATGATGTTGAGCAGGCGCGTGCTAAAGCTGAGGCTGCTCAGAAGATAAGGGACGGCCTTATAGGTGAAGGCAAGGCTTTAAAGGAACATCTGGAGCTGGACAAAACCTTGCTGCTAGGCAAGGGCGTGGAGCTGCTTGGCTGTGATGATTTGAAGCTGATTGCCGAAAGAGCGCAGGCAGAGCTGAAGGATGTTAACAATAAGATTACGGCTCTGCGCCTGAAAATGGGCTTTTTGCAGGAAAAGGTGGAACAATACCGTAAGCTGGCGAAAGCGTTGGAGCAGCAGAAGGCTGCCGACAAGCAAGCGGAGGCTGCGGCACAAAACTTAAGGCAGCAGCTGGCAGGTGCCGAAGGGCAGCTGCAGGAGCTGAAAAAGCAGCTTGCCGAGCAGAATGAGCTGCTGACGGATGTGGATGAACAGGAACTGCAGCAGGAGCATGAAAAGCTGCTGTCGCAGCAGCGTGAGCTGGAGCTGCAGGATAAGCGGCTGTATGCTGCAATCAAGAATAATCAGCGGATTAAGCAGGAGGTAAGCGGCTATGAAGCGCGCAGGGCAGCCTGCGAAGCGGAATACAGCTTGATCAACAGCCTTTCTGCAACGCTGAACGGAACCTTGACCGGCAAAAAACGCGTTAATCTGGAAACCTATGTGCAGATGCACTACTTCGATAAAATTCTGCAGCGCGCCAATGTAAGGCTGCTGCACATGAGCCGCGGGCAGTATGAGCTGTGCCGTGACAAAATGCAGGCTGAGGACAGCAAGACAGGCAACAGCAAAACGGGCCTCGATTTGGAGGTTAAGGATTATTCCAGCGGCAATCTGCGCAGCGTCAAAACCTTAAGCGGTGGCGAATCCTTCATGGCATCACTGGCGTTGGCGCTGGGGCTGGCGGATGAGGTGCAGTCCTGTGCCGGCGGCATTCAGTTGGATACGATGTTTGTCGACGAAGGCTTTGGATCGCTGGATGACAGCAGTCTGCAGCAGGCTATTGCTACACTTCAGGGACTCAGTGAAGGCCATCGCCTTGTAGGTATAATTTCACATGTACATGATTTGCAGGAAATGATTGACAAAAAAATTCTCGTCAAGAAAAAACGCGGCCTGCAGGGGACGGGCAGCGAAGTCGCACTGGTGGTAGATTAAGGCAAAAATATCTCTGTAGAAGCAGAAAATCACTTTACCATAGATTGTCAGTGTGATAAAATAATCTTTATACTTAAAAGACAAATTTATTGCTGACATGTTCGTAGCAGCAGTTAAAAAACAAAATGTATGGAGGGCTTGACGATGAAATTATTGGAAGAAAAAATTGTTAATGACGGTGTTATCAAAAGCGGTAATGTCCTGAAGGTTGACAGCTTTTTAAATCATCAGATTGATGTGCCGTTTGTTGCGGAGCTTGGTAAAGAATTAAAGCGCTTGTTTGCAGACAGGAATATTACTAAAATCCTGACTATTGAAGCCTCCGGTATCGGTATTGCCTGCGTTGCGGCAATGTATTTTGGCGTTCCGGTAGTGTTTGCCAAGAAATCCAGCGGCAGCAATATGGATAAGGACGTTTACTTCACTCAAATTTATTCTTATACCCATAGCAAAACAAACGACGTTGTTGTTTCCAAAAGATTCCTGTCTAAAACAGACCATGTGCTGATTATTGATGACTTCCTGGCTAACGGTTGTGCACTGGAAGGACTTATCGATATTGTACGTCAGTCCGGCGCTACTGTTGAAGGCGTTGGCGTTGCTGTAGAAAAAGGCTTCCAGGGCGGCGGCGACAAACTGCGCAAGGCCGGCTATAACCTGCATTCCCTGGCTATCATTGATAAAATGGATGCTAAAACCAACACAGTAGTGTTCAGACATGAGGAAGAATAATGAGCGAAAAACAATATAGTGATCCGATATACGACTTAGACGGAAAAATATCTGTAAGCAAAGCGATTCCCTTCGGTCTGCAGCATATTCTGGCGATGTTCGTTGCGAATATCGCGCCGATTCTGATTGTTGCCGGTGTGGTAAAAATGCCGGTAGAGCAGAGCGGTGCGCTGGTGCAGTCGGCAATGCTGGTAGCAGGCATCGGTACGCTGATACAGCTTTATCCTGTCTGGCGTGTCGGCAGCGGTCTGCCTATCGTTATGGGTATCAGCTTCACCTTTGTATCCATCGCCTGTGTTATCGGTGCTAAGTACGGTTACGGCGGCGTTATGGGTGCGGTGCTGGTTGGCGGCTTGCTGGAAGGCTTTTTAGGCCTGGGAGCAAAATATTGGCGCCGTCTGATTCCGCCGATTGTTGCTGCTACCGTTGTTACCTCTATCGGTTTCTCTTTGCTGGCGGTAGGTGCTAACTCCTTCGGCGGCGGCTTCGGTAACCCAAACTTCGGTGATGCTCCTTATATTATTGTAGGTACGATTACTTTGGCAAGCTGCATTGCCTACAATATTTTCGCCAAATCCTTTTACAAGCAGCTTTCCGTGCTTTTTGGTTTGATTGTCGGCTATGTAGTTGCTTATTTCATGGGCATGGTAAACATGAGCAAGCTCGCTGAGGTTAAGCTGATTGCTATTCCTCAGCTGATGCCTTTTACCATGGAATTCCATCCTGATGCAATTTTTGCATTCTTTTTGATATTCCTGGTTTCCGCTACCGAAACCATCGGTGATACCTCTGCCATGACTGCTATCGGTCTGCGCCGTGATGTTAAAGAAAAAGAGATTTCCGGCTCTATTGTCTGCGATGGTCTGGTAAGCAGCTTGTCTTCTGTTTTCGGTTGCCTGCCTATCACCTCCTTCAGCCAGAACGTAGGCCTGATTGCTATGACGAAGGTTGTCAACCGCTTTGCTATCATGACAGGCGCTGTTATTATGATTATGGCAGGTCTGTTCCCGGCGCTGGGCGTGCTGCTGGCATCTCTGCCGGAGGCTGTTTTGGGCGGTTGCACCTTGATGATGTTCGGTTCTATCGTAGTCAGCGGCGTGCAGATGATTGCCAACTGCGGCTACAATTCCCGTAATGTAACGATTGCTTCTCTGGCACTCAGCATCGGTATCGGCTTTACTCAGACACCGGCAATTTTTAAGATTTTCCCGGACCTGATTAAGAATGTTTTTGCAGAAAACTGTGTAGCCGTAGTTTTTATCGTGGCTATGGTGTTAAATATTATTCTGCCTAAAGAGGAAGAAGAATAACGATACGTGTTTTAAAATAAAGAGGGGTTACAAATGAAGATTATTGATGCCCATATGCATTATTACAATGTTGATGGTTTTGTGCAGGTTGCAGCCAATGCAGGCTATGAAAATACAGCGGCCTGCTGGCAGAAAATATGCGAAGAAAATAATATCGTTTTTTCCGTAGCTATGGGCAACACTAATTATACGTCTTCGAAATACGGTGGTGTCACACCGCGCATGATTGACCTTGCAGCGCCTTTTGACGAGGCACATTACAATCAGCCGCAGAACATGGGCTACTGCATGGGTGTAAACAGCGAGGCTATCACCGAAGCAAATGCGGAAAAAACGGCGCAGGAATTTGAACGCTTTATTAAGGACCCGCATTGTCTGGGCATTAAGCTCTATCCCGGTTATAATGCTGTCTATGTCAACGATAAAAGACATTGGCCGCTGTTTGAGCTGGCACGTGCCTATAATGTGCCGGTAGCAATTCACACAGGCGATACTGCCTGGCCCAGCGGTCTGTTGAAGTATTCGCATCCGCTGACGGTTGATGAAGCGGCGGTCGCGTTTCCTGATGTTACCTTTGTCATAGCGCACTGTGGTTGCCCATGGTTCGCCGATGCGGCGGAGGTGGCCTGCAAGAATGCCAACGTATGTATTGACCTTTCCGGTCTGGTGGAGGGAAATCCTAAACCGCTGATGCTGCTAGAAAGACAGCGTGGCTTTTTGCGTCAGCTGCATACCTGGCTGAATTATCTTGGCAATTATGAAAAAATCATGTATGGCAGTGACTGGCCGCTTGTAAATATTCCCCTGTATATCTGGATGATCAGCCATGTTGTTCCCGAATGCTATCACGAGGATGTATTTTATAACAATGCAGTAAGGATTTACAGTAAAATCGGCAAGCTGCTGGAAAAGTGCGGAGGTTGAGATGGGACAGCCTGATATCAAAGAAATAGAGGCAGGGCTTAAGGATTGGGACTTTGTGCGCAATCTGCCTGCTGCAATCGGTGATTATACCCTTGTGCCGGGCTCCGGCATCGACGGACAGATTTTGAATATTGCAGCCTATGTGCACGAAGCGTCGCACTGTCGTCTGGATCTGACGTATACGAAAGAAACCTTTGACTATGTGCCGGTAAAAACCGTTGGCTTGCACACGTTCCGCGACGTGCGCTTCTTCTGCCGTGACCGTGAGCACTTTGCCGACATGATGCGCAAGAGCCTGCCTGATATTCTGGCCAGCATGGACAAGAAAACTGTGCATAAACTGCCGTATGAAGCGAAAGCGCTGCACTTTGAGCAGTGGGACTACTGGCGAACGCTGCCTGCCCAAGTAGGCGATTACGAGCTGTATATTACGCCTGATAATCCTTTGCCTTATATCAACGGTTCCTTTATCTTTTTGGATTATACTGATTTTAAGCATGGCAATCAGATATACTTTTCCTATAATATTTTCCGTGATGAGTTGTTTGCGGAAATGCGCAAGAATCATCTGCCATTGACCACAGACGCTTTTGATGTGCTGGACAACGTGCCGGCAGAGGATAAACTGCAGGCTTTGCAGGTGCATATAGAGGAAAAACTGATGGCTGCATTGGAAGATTTAAAAAAAGTATAAAAAGATGTTGACAAAATAGGTTCAAGCCTGTATAATATAATTCGTAGTTGATTGGCCCGGTGGTTCAGTTGGTTAGAATGCCGCCCTGTCACGGCGGAGGTCGTGGGTTCGAGTCCCATCCGGGTCGCCAATCATGCCTCGGTAGCTCAGTTGGTAGAGCAAAGGACTGAAAATCCTTGTGTCCACAGTTCGATTCTGTGCTGAGGCACCATATTGCGGAAATAGCTCAGTGGTAGAGCACCTCCTTGCCAAGGAGGGGGTCGCGAGTTCGAATCTCGTTTTCCGCTCCACCTTTTAAGGCGACATAGCCAAGCGGTAAGGCAGAGGTCTGCAAAACCTTTATCCCCAGTTCGATTCTGGGTGTCGCCTCCATTTTTATTTCTTAAAAGGTGTTAATTAGTTATGTCTGCCGCGGTGGCGGAACTGGCAGACGCAAGGGACTTAAAATCCCTCGGGTAGTGATACCCGTACCGGTTCGATTCCGGTCCGCGGCACCAATTAGATAGAAAATATCTGATTGGAATCACAAATAGAGAAAATGCTGATTGAACTTGTAGAAGTCAATCAGTTTTTTTGTGTTTAAAAAGCAGGAGCTGCTGTACGATTGTATAGCAGCTCCTGCTTTATGGCATAATAGATTATTTTTGAAGCATATTAGTAATGGCATCACTCGAAAGCTTGATATCAAGGTGTTGATCAGTGACGATTACTTTGTCTAAAAATAAATCGATAAGTAATTTTTTGGCATCTACATCAGACATATCATTCAGTTTTTGACGAAAAAGCTGGAATGCTCTTTCGATTTCCCGGTCATTTAAAATTTTGTTTTGCTTTGCCTTTTTGAGAGTTTTGATTTCTGTTTGCAATGTTTCAATCGCTTCTTTGGCAGCGCGTATTTTGGTTATAGTAAAATCATCATGCATACCGTCTTCGACTAATTTATACAAATTTGCACGTTTTGATTCAGCTTGCGTAAGCTGAGATTGCTTGCGAGCTATATCTTTGTCGATAGATCCTTTTTGAGCTGCGTACTTTTTACGCATTTTATCGGCGATGCTTGAAAAGGCTTGAGGAGTAAGAATTTCGTTTTTTATTTTGGTCAGCACTGCTTCCTCTACATCGTCTTTCCTAATAGTTTTTTGCGGACAGCTTTGAAGGGGGACTCTCTCTTTTGTGAGGCAACCATAATACGAGTACATTTTTTTGTGTGGAGTAACGCTATGACCTCCCATAGCTTGACCACAATGACCACAAATTATTTTGCCGCTCAAAAGATAGTTAACCTTGGATTTGAACGCTGGTCTTTCTTTATTGATTCTACGGCGAGCTTGAGCTTGTTTAAAAACATCTTTACTGACTATGGCCGGGATGGCGTCCTCAAGGCGTATAAAATCATCGGGACGGGTTTTTGCGTGCATGTTGCGACCGCCCTTTTTGCGAGGCGATTTGTTAAAGGTATAAGTACCGCAATAGCGTTCGTTTCCGATGATATCGTAAAGGCTGTTTTTGCCAAAAGGTTGGCCGTTGCGCGTTGTGAACCCCTTTTTGGCCAGTATAATGCAGATATCTTTGTAGCCATGCCCAGCAACATACAAGTTAAAAATCAGGCGGATAGCCTCAGCTTCTTGGTCATCAATAACGTAATACTTATCAACAATTTTATAACCTAAAGGAGGCGTGCCACCGTTAAATTGGGCTTTATAGGCATTTTCGTTCAATCCCTTCTTAGTTTCTTTTGCAAGCTTCCTCGAATAATATGCTGCCATGCCTACCATCATCGTTTCCATCATCTGGCCTTCAGGAGATAAAGCATCAATATGTTGTGCGGCATACTCGTAACGGATGCCGAGCTTCTCAAGCTTATCTTTGAATTTGAAGTAATTTAATTCGTTACGGCTGTTGCGGTCGACCTTATGGAAGATGATAACATCAAACTTATCTTCCATGGCATCGGCCAGCATTTGGTTATAAGCGTCACGCTTGGTAACGTCGCGTCCGCTCTTGGCTTCGTCGATATAAGTATCAATAATATTATAGCCTTTGCTTTGCGCATAGGCGGTACAAGCGCGTACTTGCGCGTCAATCGATTCTTCGCGCTGCATGTCACTGCTAAAGCGCGCGTAGATTACTGCGCGCGGCATTAGGCAGCATCCTCGTTATTGGTTGTGGTGGTATCGCTGCTAGCAAGCAGGAGGGACAGGATGTAGTCAGCAAGTTTGTCGAGTTTTTGGTCCATAATAGTTACCTCTTTCTTTTGTATCTGATTTTCCTTTTCCTTATATAATGTATTTAGGTTGATAAAGGTAACCTATAACCCTTATTGACTG
>OLFU01003528.1_pt1 | contig 10194 bp, 9 predicted proteins | sample 1605161 | NCBI WGS metagenome assembly OLFU01 (sample SAMEA3888914, study PRJEB22519) | human gut metagenome | biome: human gut; feature: human-associated habitat; material: faeces | place: Denmark | collected 2011
TGTAACGATCAACTTCACAAAGTCCGCAACTTTCTTCCCTTTGAGTACTTCTGCTGCAGCTCTGAGGTCTTCCAGACGTCCGTTTGTACAGGATCCAATGAATACCTGATCAATCTCTGTTCCCTCTAACTCACTAACGTCTCTAATCTTATCAACCTGGGACGGACATGCCATAACCGGAACGAAATCCTCTGCCTTATATGTCATTGTCTTCATATAGACAGCATCTTCATCTCCAACAAGGCTTTTCTGGTAGTCGTTGAGTTCAATCTCACAATATTCTGCCGTCTTCTCATCTGGTGTGAAAAGAGCACATTTTGCTCCTGCCTCGATTGCCATGTTTGCCATTGTCATACGGCTTGCAACTGACATATTCTCAATCGTGCTTCCCGAGAATTCCAGTGCTCTGTAAGTTGCTCCGTCCGCACGGAGATCTCCGATCAATCGGAGAATGATATCCTTGGACATTACATTTTCCGGAAGTTCTCCGTCAATCACAACTTTGATTGTCTCCGGAACTTTGATCCACATTGTACCGGTTCCGAGAATACTTGCCATTTCTGTATAACCGATTCCGGATGAAAATGCACCGACACAACCATAAGTTGTCGTATGGCTGTCTGTTCCGAATGCGATATCTCCAGGTTTCACATATCCGGCTTCTGTCATCAGCTGGTGACAGATTCCGTCGCTTCTATGTACGTGAGTCAGTCCATATTTTTCTACAAATTCATCTCCTTTGTGGAAATGTCTTGTGTCATCCTGCTGGCTTGCCGGAACCAGGTGGTCATAAATCAAAACCACTTTATCCGGATCGTGAAGCTTTGTAAATCCCATCTCTTCAAATTTATCTGCTACAAAAGGAATGAAAATATCATGGATCATGCATCTGTCAACATTGACTGTCACGATATCTCCCGGCTTTACTGCCTTTCCTGTATTATGTCTGATAATCTTTTCAATAATCGTCTCGCCCATCATGCTCTCCTTTCTGCTCAATCCTCAAGTCCATTCAGCTTGCGCATAGCTTTTACAAGTCCACCTGCCTGAATGATGCTCATCAGATTCTCCGGCAGAGAAGCGATCGGATATTCTTTGCCATTATAGTCTACATGCTGATTCATCACGACATCAATTGTGTCGCCTTCTTTCATATCATCATACAGATCCGGCTGCTCGATCAAAAGCAGACCATTGTTGATTGAATTGCGGAAAAAGATTCTTGCAAATGATTTTGCGATCACACACTGGATTCCAAGTGCTTTGATGATCTCCGGTGCCTGCTCTCTGGAAGATCCACATCCAAAGTTCTTTCCTGCAACGATGATATCACCTTTTTGGATCTGTCCTGCCAGTTCCGGACGAAGCGGACTGAATCCATACTGTTTCATATCGTCAATTGTTTTCAGTGCAAGATACTCTGTCGGGATGATGATATCAGTATCGATATCATCTCCGAGTACCCACACCTTTCCTGTAAATTTATCCATAGTTCACCTCAAAATATATAAGTTCTTCTCTGTGTAAATTATCTCTTGTTCCCATCACCTTACAGATCAGATGCAAGTGCGATCTCACCCTTAATTGCTGATGCTGTAACTGTTGCTGCGGATCCAAGATATACTTTTGAACTTGGGTGTCCTGCACGACCCTTGAAATTACGTGTTCCTGTACTGATCAGAACTTCGTTTTCACCGATAACTCCCTGGCAGCTTCCCCAGCAGACGCTGCAATTCGGATTCATTACAATTGCACCTGCCTCCATGAAAATGTCAAGAAGTCCTTCCTTAAGAGCCTGACGGTAAATTGTCTGGCTTGCCGGAACAACAAGGAAACGAACCTTATCTGCAACTTTCTTTCCTTTGATAACTTCTGCTCCGACACGAAGATCTTCAATACGTCCATTATTACAGGAACCTAAAAATGCTTCATCAATCTTAATTCCACGCACTTCCTTTGCCGGACTTAAATTATCTACAAAATCAGGTTTTGCCACGACTGGTTCCACTTTAGAAAGATCGATTGTATATTCTCTGATATAATGCGCATCCGGATCACTGTGAAATACAGCTTTCGGCTCACGGCCATGCTCTTTCAGGTATTCCATTGCTTTTTCATCTGCCTCGAAGATACCTGTCTTGGCTCCGGCTTCTACTGCCATGTTGCAAAGTGCGATACGATCACTGATGCTCAGTGTCTTTGCTCCTTCTCCTGTGAACTCCATCACTTGATAGTTACATCCGTTCGCACCAACCTGACCGATAATTGTCAGGATCAGATCTCTTGCATAAACGCCTTCCGGAAGTTCTCCGATCAGATTGAATTTCACGGATTCCGGAACAAGTACCCAAGACTGTCCTGTCACCATTCCATAAAGGAAGTCTGTACATCCGACACCTGTACCGAACGCTCCGAGTGCTCCGTAGGAACAAGTATGGCTGTCAGCTCCGAAGATCAGTTCTCCCGGACGGACATAGTTCTCCATCATAACCTGATGGCAGACACCCTTTCCTTCCCAGAAGTCAATTCCGTTCTCTTTTGCAAAATCTCTCATTTTCTTCTGAGATGCCGCTGTCTTCGGACTGTCTGATGGCACATTATGATCCACAATGAATACCAGTTTCTTCGGATCTGCAATACGAGGATTCTTTAATTTGTTATTATACATATCCACAGTAAGATGTGTCGTTCCATCATTACTCATCATTCTGTCCAATGTTACTGTATGGATATCTCCCGGTTTTACGCTGTCCACACCGGCTGCAGCAGCGATGATCTTCTCTGCGATTGTCATTCCCATAGTTCTAGTCCTCCTTATTCAGTGAAGCGATCAGTCCACCCTGATTCAGAATATTCTGCATATACTCCGGCAGCTTTGTACAGGAATAAGTCTTTCCATTCGCCTCAGCTGTTCCGTCAGACATGCGAAGTTCCATTGTATCACCTGTCTTCACCTCATCCGGAAGCTCCTTACAGACAATGACCGGAAGTCCGATATTGATTGCATTTCTATAGAAGATTCTTGCAAATGATTTCGCAATGACAGCCTGTACTCCAAGTGCTTTGAGCACACCCGGTGCCTGCTCTCTGGAGGATCCACAACCAAAGTTCTCTCCTCCGACTACGAAATCTCCCGGTTTTACTTTTTTCGCAAAATCCGGATCCAATGATTCAAATGTATGACTCTTCATCTCATCTAAGTTCGGCAGAAGCAGATACTGGGATGCGATGATCTGATCTGTATCAAGATCATTATGAAATTTAAAAATTGTACCTTTTTCCATAATAATAATGTCCTTTCTGTTGTCCTGTGGATAAATTGTATCAATTTAACGTGATGAAGTCCATGAACTATTTTAACAAATCTTCATCTTATTTTGCATTGATTTTCTATATCATACTTCCACTTCGAATGGCAGAAGATCTAAAATATCTTTCTGCACATCGATTCCAGGATATACTTCTATCAATTTCAACCCCTTCGGTGTCAGGCGAAATACACAGCGTTCAGTCACATAAAGTACTTTCTGTCCATTTGCGATCGCACGTCTGGCAGAAAAACTGATACTCTTGACTCGATCTACAAATTTCGAAATAGAACCTTCCTTCTCAATTTCAACAATCCCCTTCTTCTGTGAAACTTCCAGTCCTTTTGCTGTAAAGCTGAAACAGAATACAACGGTTGGTGTCTTAGCTGTGATATTCGCAAATCCTCCGATTCCGGCAAACGCTCCCGGTCCACGGTGTGCATTCACATTTCCTTCTTTATCCACTTCAAGCGCGCCCATAAAGCAGACATCGAGGCCACCATTATCATAAAGGTCAAACTGGTTTGCCATATCATAGACAGATGCCGCACCGATCATTGCTCCAAATGCTTCTCCTGAAACCGGAAATCCTCCGATTCCTCCGGACTCAACCGTCAATGTCACCATATCAAGCATTCCACTCTTTCTTGCAAAACGAGAAACCATCTCCGGAATGCCGATTCCAATATTTACAATATCATCTACACGTAATTCCTTCGATGCACGTTTTCCGATGATATTTGCCACCGTACTGTTCTTTGACTGTTTCACTGAGACAGAATCTAAACGCTCACTCCATGTGTTCCACTCTTCATATGGAATCTCAAAGCTTCCAGTCAGTGCTGTATAGGCTTCATTTCTTGCTTCCGGTTCTGCTACAACGATCGCATCTACCAGACAGCCCGGAATAATTGCATTTCTCGGTCGTGATGGGGTGTCCACCAGGCGGTCTACCTGTACGATCACCTTGCCGCGATTCGCTTTTACTGCCTGGCAAATAGACAGCGCATCACCAGACATAAACATATCGTCAAAAGTAATATTTCCCTTTCGGTCTGCTGCTGTTCCTTTAATCAGTGCAATATTAATTTTCGGTAATTTATAATAGAGAAATTCCTCTCCATCCACTTCCACATGCCTGACCAGTGAATCATCAATTGAGATTCTGTTAATTCCAGGCCCTTCTTTTCTTGGATCTACAAATATATCCAAGCCAACCTTTGAAAGTGCACCCGGGAGACCTCCGGCCTGTGCACGGATTGCATGTGAAATGCATCCAAGCGGAAGATTGTATGCCTCAAACCGGTCTTCTAAAACTAGTTTCTTTGTACTGAGCATTGCTCCAAAATGTCCGCAGATAAGCTTGTCCACAGCACCCTCTCTGATGTATCCTTCTGCATTATGTTCATCATCCCAGACACCAAAACCGGCACTGGAAATCATTGTCAGATGTGTTGGGGACTGCATCTTCTGGTATCTTCTGTAAATTGCTTCGTGAAGTTCAATTGGATTCTCTATTCCGACAAATGAATTCACACAGATACAGTCTCCGTCCCGAATCAGCCGGATTGCTTCATCGGCAGTCATTATTTCATACATGGTGTATTTTCTCCTAGTTCTCTAAAATATCTTTGGAATACATTATACACTATCTTCGGAGATCAATCATTACAAATCATACAATTATTTTCCATTTGTCTCATTATTCCAACCATTTGGTTACTCAATTCCATGTAAAATCATTAAAAGTGCAAAAAACGAGACAAACCTGTTCACACTATTTGCAGGAGGGATTAGAACTATGCCAAAACGAACACCTACTACCGGAGAGAAGAATCTGATCGGCAAAAGGCTCATTGAACTTCGTCGGCAACGCCATATGTCACAGAGACTTTTAGCTTACAAACTCCAATTGCGCGGATATGATATGGACAAAAATGTAATTACAAGAATAGAAACCAACAAACGTTACGTTACAGACATAGAATTGAAAGCTCTAACTGAGATCTTCGACGTTTCTTATGAATATCTCATTGAGGGAAAAGACATCCTTGAACCTTAACGGATGATAGAAACGGAGGTGAAACTATGGCAAATATTCAACTTGCGGATAATCTACGGCGTTTGAGAAAGCAATATAACTACACGCAGGCTCAGATCGGCAAAAAGCTGCATATCACTCATCAGGCTTATTCAAATTATGAAACCGGCGTACGTGAACCAAACCTTCAACTTCTTGCTGAACTATCCTGGATCTATCACACCTCTGTCGACTCGCTTATCACTCAGTACTGCAATGCAAAGAATCCATCATCAGTTGAAGTAAAAAACTATTTCTGTATTAAAATTGAAAATAGTGAAAACGACATTCTTCTTACAAAAAATGAAGTGAATTTTCTTTTGAAATACCGTTCTGCTGGGGAAGCTGAACGTAAACTCGCACATGAAGCTTTAGATTTTACTGAACGTTGATTTCTATTTCAAAAAGAACTGAACCCATTGACATTAATTATCTGGGTTCAGTTCTTTTTTATCTCTACTTTCTTCTACGCTGATATTGCATTTCCTGTATACAGCTGATAATACTTACCTTTCTCTTCAATCAACTGGTCGTGTGTACCTCTCTCGATAATCCTTCCCTGTTCAAGTACCATGATACAGTCAGAATTACGAACTGTTGACAAACGGTGTGCGATCACAAAGGTAGTACGCCCATGCATCAGCCGGTCCATACTTTCCTGGATAATACGCTCTGTGCGGGTATCGATTGAACTTGTTGCCTCATCCAGAATCAATACCGGTGGATCTGCTACTGCCGCACGGGCAATCGCAAGAAGCTGTCGCTGTCCCTGACTTAAGTTTGCTCCATCTCCGGTGATCACCGTGTCATACCCTTCCGGAAGTCTGCGGATAAATCCATCTGCATTTGCCAGCTTTGCTGCTGCAATGATTTCTTCATCTGTTGCATCCAGCTTTCCAAAACGAATATTATCTTTCACTGTACCAGTAAACAAATGTGTATCCTGCAATACGATTCCAAGAGAATGTCGAAGATCTGCTTTCTTGATCTTGTTAATATTAATTCCGTCATAGCGGATCTTACCATCCTGAATATCGTAGAAACGATTGATCAGATTTGTAATTGTCGTCTTACCGGCTCCTGTTGAACCTACGAAAGCAATCTTCTGCCCCGGTTCTGCATATAGCTTCACATCATGAAGGACGATTTTGTCATCATTGTATCCGAAATCCACTCCGTCAAATACAACATTTCCTTTTAACTCAACATAATCAACAGAACCATCTGCCTGATGTGTATGTTTCCATGCCCAGCGGCCAGTACGTTTCTCACTTTCTATCAGTTTTCCATTCTCTTCTTTCGCATTAACTAATGTAACATAACCTTCATCCACTTCCACTTTTTCATCCAGAAGTGTAAAGATACGTTCCGCACCTGCGAGTGCCATAACAATCGCATTCAGCTGCTGGCTCACCTGGTTAATCGGCATACTGAAGCTTTTATTAAATGTAAGGAAACTTGCCAGACCGCCCAATGTAAATCCACCGACATGGTTAAGAGCAAGTGCACCTCCAACGATTGCACACATTACATAACTGATATTTCCAATCTGCGCATTCATAGGACCGAGGAAGTTTGCATAAGTATTTGCACGGTCTGCGCTTACAAACAGATCCTCATTCAACTTTTTGAATTCTGTCTTACTTTCTTCTTCATGACAGAATACCTTCACAACCTTCTGGCCGTTCATCATTTCTTCAATATATCCGTTGACCTTACCAAGATTCTTCTGCTGCTCAAGGAAATATTTTCCACTCTGTCCGGCAGCTTTCTTTGTTCCCCAGATCATGATCGCAACCATAACCATCGTCACTACTGTCAGTGGAATATTCAAGATCAGCATACTGATAAATACACTGACAATTGTAAATCCACTGTTGATAATCTGCGGAATACTCTGGCTTACCATCTGTCTGAGTGTATCAATGTCATTCGTGTAGATTGACATAATATCGCCATGCGCATGTGTATCGAAATATTTAATCGGAAGTTTCTCCATGTGACTGAACAGATCATTTCTCATGTTCATCATCATTCCCTGTGTCACATTGATCATAATTCGGTTGTAAGTATAAGTTGCCACGATTCCGACTCCATAAAAACAAGCAACTTTTCCGATTGCATGTGCAAGCGGTGTAAAGTTCGGTGTATCACTGGACAATAAGAACGGTGTAATGTATTTATCAATCAAATCTCTTGTGAACATTGTTCCCTGAACATTTGCAATAACTCCTACAAAAATAAGGATGAATACTATAATGCAGTGAAATTTATAATCCCGGAAAATATAATCCATCAGACGTTTAAGTAATTTCCCAGGATTTTCCACTCTATTCTTTGGTTTTCCCATTGGTCCGCGCATTATGCTTCACCTCCATTTTCATCAAAATCTCCGCCTCCCTGTGTCTGAGACTCATATACCTCGCGATAAATCTCATCTGACACAAGCAGTTCATCATGTGTTCCGAATCCATGAATCTTTCCTTCATCCATCACAATAATACGGTCTGCATCCTGAACACTGGATACACGCTGTGCAATGATCAGCTTTGTTGTATCTGGAATTTCTTCACGGAATGCACGTCGGATCTTCGCATCTGTTGCAGTATCAACAGCACTTGTACTGTCATCAAGAATCAGGATCTTCGGCTTCTTTAGCAATGCTCTTGCAATACAGAGTCTCTGCTTCTGACCACCGGACACATTGTTTCCGCCCTGTTCAATATGCGTATTATATTTATCCGGGAAGCGCTCGATAAATTCATCTGCACAGGCCAGTTTACATGCCTGGATACACTCTTCATCTGTCGCTTCTTTGTCTCCCCAACGGAGATTGTCTAAAATACTTCCTGTAAATAAGACATTTTTCTGAAGCACTACAGACACCTGATTACGGAGCACCTCAAGATCATATTCTTTTACATTTTTTCCACCAACCAGAATCTCTCCGTCCGTGACGTCATACAGACGGCTGATCAGATTGACCAGACTTGTCTTCGCACTTCCGGTTCCTCCGATAATTCCAATCGTTTCTCCGGAACGAATCTCCAGATTGATGTCTTTGAGAACCTTCTCTGCACTGTCTTTCTTATAAGAAAAGTCTACATTTTTAAATGTAATGCTTCCGTCTGCGACTTCATATACCGGATGCTCTGGATTGTGAATATCTGTTTTTTCATTCAGCACTTCCGCAATACGGCGCATACTTGCCATACTCATGGATATCATGACGAAAACCATCGAAAGCATCATCAGACTCATAAGAATATTCATACAATAAGCAAGAAGACTCATCAGTTCTCCGGTTGTAAGAGAATCCACAACAATCATCTTCGCACCGAACCAGCTGATTAAAATGATACAGGTATAAACTGTAAACATCATGATCGGCGCATTCCAGATAACATTCTTCTCTGCTTTTACAAAAATATCATAAATATTCTTACTTGCGCGTTTGAATTTACTTGTCTCTTCCTCTTCTCTTACATATGCCTTTACAACACGGATTGCAGAAACATTTTCCTGAACAGACTCATTCAATGCGTCATATTTCGGAAATGCCTGTTGGAAATATGCAGTTGCATGACGGATAATAAAAAACAAAATAATTCCAAGAATCAAGACTGCCACAAGATAAATGCTTGCCAGCCTTGCATTGATTGCAAGTGCCATCACCATCGCACATACCATACTTGCCGGTGCTCTCATCATCATACGTAACATCATCTGATACGCATTCTGCACATTTGTTACATCTGTTGTCAGACGCGTTACCAGTCCTGCTGTACTGAAATGATCAATATTTGCAAACGAATATGTCTGAATCCGATCAAACATTGCATTTCTCAAATTCTTTGCGAAACCTGTAGAAGCCTTTGCTCCATAACGTCCTCCCGCCATTCCGGCAAGCAGACCTAAAAATGCTGCTACGATCATGATTCCCCCCACTTTATAAATGTGGTGGATATCACCCGTATTAACCCCTTTATCAATGATCGATGCCATCAAAAACGGGATCAATGTCTCAAATAAAACTTCAAGAATCATGAAAATCGGTGTCGCGATCGATGCTGCCTTATACTCTTTTACTTCTTTTAATAAAGTACGAATCATGAATTCTCTCCTCTCATTTTTCTTAAATTGAGATGAACCTTATGAGTCACTCTCAAAAATGCCTGTAATTCTTCTTCGGTAATTCCTTCTTCCAGTTCTGCGTCCATTCGCTTGAAAATCTCTCCAAGCTTTTCGTGACTTTCGCGTCCTGCCTCTGTCAGCATAACCTTTTTCAACCTTGCATCACTCGCAACCGAAGCACGACAGACAAGTCCTTTCTTCTCTAAAGCCTGAATGATATTCGTTACTCCCGAACGGCAGATTCCGAAATACTTCTCTATGTCTTTCTGATAAATCTCTGCATCCTGATGTTCATAGAGATAACGCAAAATCCATCCATGCATAAGGGTTCCTTCATCCAACCCTTCCGCTTTTACTCTCGCCTCAAGTAATTTTGAAATGGAACGATCCATTTTATGTACCTGTGGACCGATATGAAAATGTTCTTCACACAAAATTGTAATCCTCCTTTCTATCTTCACACGCAGGAACTGTTTACCAGTGAATTGTTCATTTGTGAACAGTTCCCACATAAACAAGTTTATCACATTGGTTTTTAATGTCAATAGAAAATATTGAGTTGTCTTCTATTTTTATTTTGCAAAAGAAAAGCTCACAGCTGATCGTCTACAACCAGCTGTGAGCTTTTTTACTCTAAGTTTCATAATATAAATCTATATTCACATTCTATCT
>OLFU01003530.1_pt1 | contig 10187 bp, 6 predicted proteins | sample 1605161 | NCBI WGS metagenome assembly OLFU01 (sample SAMEA3888914, study PRJEB22519) | human gut metagenome | biome: human gut; feature: human-associated habitat; material: faeces | place: Denmark | collected 2011
TCGGTATCGGTGCCGTCCAAGCGGTAGCCCGTGCAGTCGCAAAGCACGTACGCTCCGGTGGCATCCATTACGCGATACTGCATGTAGTGGAAGTGCCACGCGCCGTTTATCACCATGTCGAGCTCGGCGCGTACGTTGTCGCGGTCCTCGGGATGAACGCGGGCGAGCCACATGTCGAGTGAGTTAAAAGGGTGCTGGGAGGGCAGGTCAAAATCGCGCACGGCGTTAACCGACCATTGCGATTCGCCCGTATCGAGATTGAGGATAAACGGATAGCGCGTCTCGGAGCTCATGGAGATCGCTTGGAACACCCGGTCGTTGCAGGGAAACTGATCGACGATTGGGCGTTGCGGCGCGTCATCGTCTTTCGGTTGCTGCACACGATGCATAAGCTTATAGCGATACATCTTGCGATCGGCATCCATCGTCATCTGGCGACGCGTGTCGCCGGCAAGTGGATCGACGCGCGAGCAGCCAAAGCTAAAGCTGCCGATCATGGGCGCCTTGCCACCTGAGCTCGCCTCGATCAGTCCGGCACGTACCTGCTCCAAGCGCTGCTCGAGTTCAGTCTCGTTTGCGGAGAGCGAGATGAGCACAAACTCGTCTCCACCGATACGGAACAGCATCTCATCGTGCTCCATGGTTTCGGAGAGCGTGCGGCAGATACCTAGAATATAGCGATTGCCTTCGGCGTGGCCAAACCTATCATTGCAATGTTTGAGATGGTCGATGTCAATATAGGCGCAGGTGAAGGGGTCGCCTTTGCGCCAGAGTTGCTCGACGTGACGGTCGAATCCGTTGCGGTTGCCCAAGTTGGTGAGCGGATCGATATAGGCGTTGCGCTCAAGCAGCTGGCGCTCTTGTTGCAGGATGGCATGCGTCTTTTGCAGTTGCTCACCAACGGCGCGTAGCTCAGCAGGCAGCGCGGCAACATCGAGTTCGGCGGTCGAGATGCCATTCGCAAGTCGCTGAAGATAGGCAATAATCGATTGCTCGCCCATGCGGTATGACTCGTTCATGATGGATAACCTCCTTGGGCGGAACAACGGTTTGTATCATATCCCCAATTCGGTTTGAATTAGGGATATAAGTTAGCTAATGGAGACAAATGTCCCCTTCGACGGTGGCGTTTTGCGTGCGAACGTATCAGTTGTTATTGCCACCATCGAGCAATGCCTCAAAATCCTTCGCCGGCATGGGGCGGTAGTCGAGGAAGCCCTGAGCGTAGCGGACGCCCATTTGTCGTAGCATGTTCGCCTGCTCATTTGTCTCGACGCCTTCGACCACGACGGGCAGATGGAGCGACTGCGCCATTTCGAGCATCGATGAAATGATTTGCGTACTGCGGCCTTGATCGCCGTCGACGGGTGCAATCTGCCAAATGTGCTTGTCGAGCGTCACCATAAAGCCGCTTTCCTCGAGTGCGGGGATAAACGTTGCGGGCGAAATGAGAGAGCCGTCCTTGTCAATCCAGCGGGTGAGTGCTTCGGCGCCAATAATCTCGCCGGTTTCCATATCGACCTGGGGCTGAAGATAGTACGTGATGCGACCATTTGACAGCGCGTACTGGAATTCGGTCAGCGTGCGGTTGAACACGATTTCGCGCTTGTTCTCCTTGGGGCAAAAAATGGCAATGCGCTCCTTAAAGTCGTTTTTTGCGCGCCGATTGGTAAACATGGCCTTTGCCTGCGCGTCGATGGTGATCTCCTCATTGGAATCGATGGGATAAACGCCCATGGACGGCCAAAAACCTACGCCGCCATCATGCCTGGCTACTGCCTCGCGAACGCGGTTGTAGATTTGATGGACGGTGATGTGCTTAAAGGGGATGAGTACGCAAAAGTCATCTTGGCCCCAGTACCCTGCGACGCCCATGCCGGCATTCTCGATGTCCTTGAGGACCGTGCCCACATCGGCAAGCAGGCGGTCGCCTTCGGCCTGTCCATACCATTCGTTAAACAGGCGCATGTGGCCCATGTCGACCGTGGCGATGCACCAGGCGCCGTCGCGCCTTGCCTCGAGAAAAGCGTTGGCGCGCCGCATAAACTCGCTGGGTCGATAGAGGCCCGTGAGCGAGTCGATACGTTCGGCGATGGCGCTTTTGCGCTCAGCCTCGGGTATGGGGAGGCTGTCGTTGGGAACAAGCCCGCCGGCCGTGCGAAGGCGACGGTCGAGTTCGCCTAAAACGGCGGTCGCTTGATGGGTTAAGTGTTCGTAAAAGGCCGGGACGACAAGACAGACGGGAGTAATGGTGTCGCCCGCGATTTGCACAGGAGCGAAAACGGCCTCTTTAAGGTGGCGGGTCAGTTGCTCGAATGCCTCGTGGTCCAGGTCGTTGCTGAGCACGACGAACTGGACGCTACGTGAACGGTAGACCCTGCTCCTGCCGCGGGTGATCGACAGCATGCGGCCTGCGTATTCGGCGAGCATGTTGTCGACAGCCTCGGCTCCGTAGAGCTCGTTGAGCTTTGTCGTGCCACGAACGCGCACCGCTATAAGGCCCGTCTCGCAACGGTCGCAACGACAGGCGTCGATGGCATTGACCAACATGCGCTGGGTGCCGAGGCCTGTCGCGGCGTCGACGGTTTCGGCAAGTGAGTGGTTGACGAGCTCGCCGACATAGAGCGAGGGGACATTTTCGTCGCCGTCGATGCGAAACCCGCGAGCACGGCAGAGGACGTAGTCGCCGACGGCATTGCGCACACGATACTGCATGACGCGACGGTGCTTGGTGCCGTTATAGACCTGGTCTATGTCGTTGATGTAGGCCTCAAGGTCATCGGGATGCACGCGCGTTTTCCAGTAATCGCGACAGTTGTCTATGTGCTCCGAGGGAAGGCCAAGATCGCGCAAGGCGCCTTGCGACCAAAGGGTGCGATGTTTGTCCAAGTTCTCGATAAAGAAATAGCGGCCCTCGTTGAGCATCGAAAAGGCGTCGAAAATACGGTCGCTTATTTCGAAGTCGTCGGCGTGGACTTGCGTGATATTGCGTCGATCAAGGTGCATGGCATGACGTAGCTTGTAGTCGTACATGCGATGGTCGGCATCGAGCGTCATGCGATTGGGGGCTTCGCCCAGGGCGGGGTCGGCATACGACACTCCATAGCTAAACGAGCGGGGCATCTCGGAATCGTTGTTTTTGAGCAGGACCGTTCGGCAGTGTTCCAGACGTTCGGCGAGGTCGTCCTCGGTCGCAATCGTAGACAGGATGGCAAACTCGTCGCCGCCTATGCGAAACGCCGCCTCGTCCACTTTCATATACAGTTTGAGATAGAGGCTTACCTGCAAGATATAGCGGTTGCCCTCGTCATGGCCAAAGACGTCGTTGCAGTGCTTGAGATTGTCGATATCGATGAACGCCATGGTAACGGGGGTGTCCTGCTCCCAGAGCTCCTCGAGGGAGCGGGCAAAGCCGCCGCGGTTGCCAAGTCCGGTAAGCTGGTCGGTAAAGGCAGTCCTAATCAGATCATCCTGACGCTCGAGAAGGTCACGGACGGTCTTTTCGAGCGTTTCGGTGTAATTGCTGACAGTATCCATGTCGTAAGCGGCTTTCTGAGGTAGGGCGGATTGCGTCGGGCGAGTTCGTTGTGCACACGCGTTGTTGTTTGGCGCTTTGCGTGTATCCAGGCCCCCGCCTTGCTGCGTTGTTGGGTTAATTTACCGGCTAATGTTCGCTGTTGATAACTGCTGAGTAGTATAAACAACAGTGCAGAATTATATATGGGTGCACATGCTGTGGGCGGCTATTATTCGACAGGCGGTAGCGCGACGATGCGATGTTCGATGAAAATGCGACTGAGACGATATATGTTGACGGGTATACTTGTTCCGGTTTTAAACGCAGGAACGGAGATGGTCGCATGGCACAGCCGGATACGACGCGCACGGTGGGGCTGGCACTCGAGGGAGGCGGCTACCGCGGTATGTATACGGCGGGCGTGCTCGACGTTTGGATGGAGCACGGTTTGACCTGCGACCATATGGTGGGCGTCTCGGCGGGCGCGGCGTTTGGCTACAACTTTAAATCGCGCCAGATCGGCCGTGCCATTCGCTATAACAAGGCCTATTGTGCCGATAAGCGCTATGCGGGTGTAGCAAGCTGGCTGCGGACCGGCGATATGTTCAATGCCGATTTTGCCTATCACGAGGTGCCTATCGAGCGCGATCCCATCGACTTGGAGGCGTATCGCGCCTGCCCCATGCGATTTACGTGCGTGTGTACCGATATCGAGACGGGCAAGGCCGTCTACCACGACCTGCCCTATGGCGACGAGAGGGATATCGAGTGGATCCGGGCATCGTCGGCGATTCCTGTGGCGACGCGTCCTGTTGCCATTGAGGGCCGTAAGTACCTGGATGGCGGCGTGGCTGATTCCATTCCCAGCGCTTGGTTGTTTGCGCAGGGGTATGACCGCAATATCGTGGTGCTCACACAGCCGGCGGGCTTTGTGAAGCAGCCCAACAGTGTGATGCCCATGCTGCGGCGCGTGTTCCGTCACTACCCGGAGTTTGTCGCAGCGCTTGAGCATCGGCATGAGGTCTACAACGCCACGCTCGATGACTTGGCGCGTCGCGAGGCTGCCGGCGAAATCTTTGTGGTGCGGCCGAGCGAATCGGTGAAGGTACCGTCGCTGTGCCGCGAACCGGATGAGCTCGAGCGCATCTACCAGGTCGGTCGCCGCGATGCGGAGGCGACTTTGCCGGCGTTGGAAGCATATCTGGCGGGGTAAGGGGCGCATGCGGAAAGCGCATCCCGGAATGGAGGTCCAAACTGGGATGCGCTTTCCATTGCTGAAGATATGAGGCTGCGGATCAGCTGCTCGGCTTATGTCTATGCCTGCTGCCAGGTATCGACGAGTTCCTTGGCCGCGGCGTAGGGGTCATTGGCGCTGCAGACGGCGCTCACCACAAAGAAGCCGTCGACGCCGGTGGCCTTGAGCTGCGGCAGGTCGGCCGTCTTGACGCCGCCGCCCACCACGATGGGCACGGGGCTTGCCGCGTGGAGTGCGGCCAGGTCCTCAAAGCTCTTGGTGATGATAGAGCCGTCGGCCGCGCGTCCGCAGTCGCGCTTGGTCTCGGTCTCGTGGAGCGGGCCGATGCCCAGGTAGTCGACCAGGCTCATGTCGGCGGTCTTGACGTACTCGAGCATCTCCTCGCAGCGGGCCGAAAGGCCCACGATGGCATCGGGGCCCAGAAGCTTGCGGCAGACCTCGACGGGAATATCGCTCTGGCCCACGTGCACGCCGTCGACAGCAATACCCTGCTCGCGCGCGGCAAGCACACAGTCCAGACGGTCGTCGATCAGCAGGGCGACCTGACCGGTTTTGCCGGCCTGTGCGATTGCCTGCGCGGCGTCGCCCGTCAGCGCGATGATTTCACGGGCGCTTGCCACCTTGGAGCGCACCTGGATGCAGGTAAAGCCTGCGTCGAGCGCCTGGGCCACCACATCGCCCACGGGACGCCCGAGCGTGTTTTCGGGGCCGAGTACCAGATAGGCCGAGATATCAAGGTTGTCGCGGATGCTCATCGTGCTTCCTCCTGCTTTTTGATCTGCGCTTCCATGCGTTCGAGCTTGCCGGTCATGGTGTCGGTAAATCCGGGTCGAATATCGGCTTTGAGCACGACTTCGGTGCGGATGCCCTTGCTCGCCAACACAAAGGTTGCGTCGCGCACGACCTGCATGACCTCGTCCCAGTCGCCCTCGATCTCGGTGAACATCGAGGTGGTGCGGTTGGGAAGGCCGCTCTCGCGTATGACGCGCACGACCTCGGCGACCTCGGCGGAGAGCTCATCGCCGGTGCCGCATGGGGCGATGGCCACGGCGACGAGTGTGTTCATGTCGGTATTGGCTACGGGCTCGGACATGGCCTATGCCTCCTCGAGCTCGAGTCGGTTATCGGCGATGTCTTGGGCGGTTGCGCGGTAGAGCTCGTCGATAAAGGCGACCTTAAAGCTTGCCGGGGCGTCGGCGACAGCGGCGGCACGCGTGCCGGCCACGTTGTAGACGGCGGTGCCGCAGATGGCTGCCGTAAACGGGTCGGCGGCACAGGCGTACACGGCCAGCACGCCGCCCTGCGAACAACCGCAGCCGGTGATCTTGGACATGAGCGGGCTGCCGCCGTGGGACTTGGCCACGGTCGTGCCGTCGGTAATCAGGTCGACTTCGCCCGAGACCACTACGGCGCCGCCGGTGTAGCGGGCGAGCGCCACGGCGGCATCGCGGGCGGCATCGACCGTGTCGGTGGTATCGACACCGCGCACGCGGCTCAGATCGGCCGTCTCGCCCTCAAGACCCCACAGGCCGGCGAGCGCGATGATCTCGGAGGCGTTGCCGCGCACGATGGCGGGCTTGTACTGCTTGAGCTCGTTTACCAGCTGGGTGCGCAGGCTACCGATGCCCAGGCCCACCGGATCGAGCACCCAGGGCTTGCCGGCGTCGTGTGCCGCCTTGGCCGCGCGGGGAATCGTCTGCTCGTAGATGGGGAAGAGCGTGCCCATGTTGAGATAGATGGCGCCGCCGCCGGCAACGAGCGCCTCGCCCTCGTCGGGCAGATAGACCATGGCGGCCGATCCGCCCACGGCGAGCTGTGCGTTGGCGACAAAGTCGATCGTCACCGTGTTGGTGATGGAGCCGGCCATCGGATTGGTGGCGCGAATCTCTTCCACGGCCTTGACCATATGTTGCTTAAGCTGTTCCGAATCAATCACTGCACATGCCTCCTTGGCATAGAAAAGGGGCGCTGTGCATAGACAGCGCCCCTTTAAAGGCGGCATGCTCCCTACGCCAGCATTAACTGACAGGTTCAAAGGATTGGGCCCCATGCCCTCTCAGCCTTGTGGTTTGCACCGCCGGCACTCCCGCATCGAATCTGTTGTTCCCTATACTAGCGCACCTGCCAAAAAGGGACAGGTTTATTTTGGCAGGTCGTTACAATAGGTAGGACCGATACGAATGGGGGGCCTTATGATTAAACTTGTGCTGACCGATATGGACGATACGCTGATTCCAGCCGGGCATGACGGCGCTAGCGACTACGCCATCGAGGGCATTCATGCCATGCAGGCGGCGGGTCTGCACTTTGGCCCGGTTTCGGGTCGCCAGCCGTCCGCGATGGGTTGGATGTTCAAAAATCGTTCCGAGTGCTTTTCGACTGGCGCGTTCTGTAACGGACAGGTCGTGTTTGTGGACGGCGAGGCGGTAGCCTCGCATGCGACCGGCAACGCCGCCCTTATGCGTTTGGCTGACTACTTGGAGCAAGAGACCGACGATACGTACCTGAAGGTCTACAGCCTGGGTGATGATTTTTGGGACAACGATGCCTATTGCGTGACGAGCGATCCCGAGCGCGTGCGTCGCGCCATGGAGTCGGGCGGCAACGCGTGGCTCAAAGGCGAAGAGGCCCCGTGCCGTCCTGTTGTCGATGATGCCCCGGTATACAAGGCGAATATCTGGAGCGCCCGCTCGCGCGAAGAGCTCGCTGAGCTGCGCGAACGCATTGCCGCTGAGGTGCCGGAGCTCTCGCTTGTGTTTCCCAACAACCGAGTGCGCCTGTTTGACATCCTTCCGGCTGGTTGGGACAAGGGCTGCGCTGCGCTGGAGCTGGCGCGCGCTTTGGGTCTGACGCCCGATGAAGTGGCCGTATTTGGCGATTCCGATAACGATCTGCCCATGATCGATGCCGTTCCCAACTCCGTTGCAGTCGCCAATGCCAACGAGGCCGTCACGGCTGCCGCGCGCTGGCATATCAGCGCTGCGGCAGACGATGCGGTTGCCGGGGCTCTGCATCAGATTGCCGCCTGTGCCGCGACGGGGGAGATGCCGCCGTTTATGCGTCAGATGGATGCGACGGGTTTCGACGTCACGAACATCTAGGGAGAAAGCCATGAAGCTTCAGCAGCTCAGGTATGTCGTCAAAGTCGCCGAATGCGGCAGCATCACCGAGGCCTCGCGCCGGCTCTTTGTGTCGCAGCCTTCGATTACCGCATCGATTCGCGATCTCGAAAACGAGATGGGTGTGCACATCTTTGAGCGCACCAACAAGGGCGTCATTGTGTCCGAGGAAGGCGAGACCTTCTTGGGCTACGCGCGACAGGTGCTCGACCAGGCCGATCTGCTCGAAGGCAAGTACAAGGGCGCGTCCGAGCAGGTGCCGCACTTTAGCGTGAGCTGCCAGCATTATTCCTTTGCCGTTAACGCGTTTGTCGATGTGATCCGTGAGTTCGATGCCGCGCGCTACGACTTTACCCTGCGCGAGGAACAGACCCACGAGATTATCGAGGACGTCGCGCATATGAAAAGCGAGCTCGGCATCCTGTATCTGTCGGAGCACAATCGCGAGGTCATCGAGCGCATGCTCGCCGCCAACGAGCTCGTATTCGAGGGGCTCTTCTGCGCCACGCCGCATGTCTTCGTGTGCGCCGACCATCCGCTGGCGGGCCGCTCCAGCGTGACGCTCGAGGACTTGGAAGACTACCCGTTTTTGTCTTACGAGCAGGGCAGCTATAACTCGTTCTACTATTCCGAGGAACTGACCTCGACGTTTGAGCGTCGCAAGAATATCCGCGTGCGCGACCGTGCGACGCTGTTCAACCTGGCTATGGGCCTTAACGGCTACACGGTGTGTTCGGGCGTGATCAGCCATGAACTTAACGGCCCCGGTATTATCTCCATTCCGCTTGATGTAGACGAGTACATGGAGATCGGCATCATTACGCGCAAAAATACGACGCTCACGCGCTACGGCCAAGCTTATATCGACGCGATCCGCCAGCATATTTAGACTGCTGCGTTCTGCACGGCTCAAATCTCTTCATGGCAGTCCCAACTGATATAGGAAGCATCTATATCGAACTGTTATAAACATATATTTTACGATGGCCATATGAGCGCTCATACTCTGTCCCAGTAAAGCAACCAATGCAAAGGGAGATATCTATGAGCACTTCGATTCAACCGAACGCGCCGTTTCGCGCCGATATCGTCGGCAGCTTTCTTCGTCCGCAGGCTGTAAAGGACGCCCGTGCCGCCTATGTCGCGGGTAAACTCGACGCTTCCGGCCTTAAGGCCGTCGAGGACGAGGCCATTCGCGACCTGGTGGACAAGCAAAAGTCCGCTGGCCTGCAGGTGATTACCGATGGCGAGTTTCGCCGCAGTTACTGGCACCTCGACTTTATGTGGGGGCTCAACGGCATTGAACGCCGTACCTCGCGTACGGGCTATATGTTCCACGACGAGGAGACCACAGCCGACACCGCCGTGGTAACCGGCCCCATTAGCGGCGAGAACCATCCGTTCGTCGAGCACTTTAAATTTGTCAAGGCGCTCGAGGGGGAGGGCCAGGTCGCGCGGCAAACCATTCCGGCGCCGATCCAGACGTTCTCCGAAGTCACGCTCGACCGCTGCGACGGCCAGCAGGAGAGCCTGCGCGCTGTCTATAAGACCGATGAGGAACTTGCCGACGCCATTGCAGCCGCTTATCGTACGGTGATTGCCGACCTGTATGCAGCAGGCTGCCGCAACATCCAGTTTGATGACTGCACCTGGGGCATCTACTGCGATACCGATTTTGTCGCCAAAACCGGCATGAGCCCGGTCGACCTGCAAAAGGTAAGCGAGCTGGGCGTGGCGCTCAACAACGCCGCCATCGAGGGCAAGCCCGACGACCTGGTCATTAACACGCACGTGTGCCGTGGTAACTACCACTCTACCTATGCCTTCGAGGGCGGCTATGACCCCATCGCGCCGTACCTGTTCGCACGCGAGGATGTCGACGCATTTTACCTGGAGTTCGATACGCCGCGCGCCGGTGGCTTTGAGCCGCTCAAGTACGTTGCTCCCGGCAAGAAGGTCGTGTTGGGCCTGGTGACCACCAAGGCCGCTGAGCTTGAGGACGAGGATGCCATCGTCGAGCGTATTCACGAGGCTGCAAAGTATGTTCCGCTCGAGAACCTGTATCTGTCGCCCCAGTGCGGCTTTGCCAGCTGTGAGATTGGCAACAAGCTGACCGAGGACGAGCAATGGGCGAAGATCGCGCTGGTCAAGCGTATTGCCGAGCGTGTCTGGAAGTAGCAGTAGCGTTCGCAGGTGACGGCGCGTGCGAGACATGGCGTATCGCGTACAATGGTTCGGATCGTATCGTTCGGGCAGGTTATCCGATATGCCCGATCGCCCTTCCATTCGAAAGGAC
>OLFU01003531.1_pt1 | contig 10187 bp, 9 predicted proteins | sample 1605161 | NCBI WGS metagenome assembly OLFU01 (sample SAMEA3888914, study PRJEB22519) | human gut metagenome | biome: human gut; feature: human-associated habitat; material: faeces | place: Denmark | collected 2011
TGATTGGCTACTGCGCGGTTACCGGTGATTTTGACAGCGGTGCCGCGATTCTGCTGGCGATTTTCAGCCTGTGGCAGATGCCCCACTCCTACGCTATCGCGATCTTCCGCTTTAAGGATTATCAGGCAGCGAATATTCCGGTTCTGCCGGTGGTGAAAGGCATTTCAGTCGCCAAAAATCATATTACCGTTTACATCATCGCCTTCACCGTGGCTACGCTGATGCTCTCTCTGGGCGGCTACGCCGGATATAAATATCTGGTTGTCGCTGCGGCCGTGAGCGTCTGGTGGCTCGGTATGGCGCTGCGCGGCTATAAAGTGGCGGATGATAAAGTCTGGGCGCGTAAGCTGTTCGTCTTTTCGATTGTCGCCATTACCGCGCTGTCGGTGATGATGTCCGTTGACTTTATGGTGCCGGATTCACATAGCCTGCTGGCAATGGCGAGATAACTCGCAGGTCAGCTATCGTTCTACAGCCTCCGTTCGTAAGATCGGGGGCTGTTTTTTTTATCTACCCTTCCTTCTAATTCACATTATTTAAAGAAACTGGCCATTCGCTTCATTTTCTAACAGGTGAATGATGTACATCATATGTATTAGATTCATTAAAAATTGATAGAAAAATAAGCATATCCCTCAGCCTGGCATCTGGTTTCTCTCTTTCCCATGGTGTTAGCCTTTCGCTCGAGCAAGTAGCTCGCAATTTACAATATGTCCAATAAGGGAATAAAAAATGAAAGAATTAAATATTTGCGAAATGGAATGCGTTTCCGGTGGTTTCAACCTCGTCGATGCTGCCACGAGCTTTACCAATTTCGTGGTCAACTCGGGAGTTGGTTTCAGCTCTTTTGTCGCGACCTCCGGCGCAGCCTTCGCTAACTTCGTGATCGATAGCACGGTACAGTTTGGCAAATTCCTCAGCGGTCAAGTGGACTGGAACGCTTTTGTCTCCGCAGGTCTGGATAACTGGAATGGCTTCGTTAATACGGCCTCTAACAGCTGGTCAACCTTCGTTAACAACGCAGGTTCCGACTGGAACAGCTTTATCGACGTCGCGAAAGCGTAATTATGCGGGCAGGCTATCAGCCTGCCCATTTCTACTCCGCGCTGCGACGCGGGTTAGCCCACCAGCATCGCCTGGGCGCTATAGAGTAAATCCAGATGATCGCGACACAGCGCCTCCAGCGACGTTCTCGACTGATGGCTGGTTAAGCTCAGCGCCCCCCAGTAGAGCCCTTCCCTGTCGGACAGCGGCACCGCCAGCACCAGCATGCCAATTTCAAACTCCTGCTCAATCGCGGCATAGCCCTGCCGACGCACCTGAGCGATCTTTTCCATTAAAGCCGCTACGTCCGTTACCGTATAGGGCGTGCGCTGTTCGCGGCGGATCCGCTGCAAAACGGTTTCACATTCATCTTCCGCCAGCGAAGCCAGCCAGAGCCGCCCTCCGGCGGTACAGTAAATCGGCACCCTTTCTCCCAGACGCACTGAAGTCGAGTTAAACGGCGTATGCTTGCTGCGGGCGATATAAACCAGCTCATCGTCATCAATCACACCTACCGAAGCATGCTCTTCCGTTCGGCTGGCGATGTACTCCACGATCGGTCGCACCATCCGCGGAAACTGCGCCGAATCCACATACGCCTGCCCCAGCCTTAACGCTTTGGGCGTCAGCCAGTAGTGACGTCCGTCGGTCTGCAGATAGCGCTCATGCAGCAGCGTGAGGAAAAAACGGCGTGCGGCGCTAGGCGTCAGACCGCTCATTTTCGCCGCCTGCGGCACCGTGAGACGCGGAAACTCTTTCGAAAATAGCTGGATCAGCGCCAGCCCCTTTTGCAGGCCGACGATTAGATCGCGGGAATGAATCTGGTTTTGCATAGCTGTTCACACTTTCGCAACAATATGATCAGTTTAGCGCGATTATCGCAGTGGTGGTGCGATTAACAACCAGTATGGCCGAATTCTGCGTTGTCGCTCTCAGCTTCCGCTGAAATACTTTCACAACATTCATTTAACAAAATGAGGTTGGAAATGGTCAGTGGATTCACTCAGGTCGTCGCCGTTATCGGCCACCCGATTACCCAGGTTAAATCGCCGGAGAACTTCAACCGCTACTTTGCCGAACGACAGATGGATAGCGTCATGATCCCGGTGGATATCGCTCCGCATGCCGTTGCTGATTATCTCAATACGCTACGCGGCTGGCACAACATGAGCGGCGTGCTGGTTACCGTTCCGCATAAACAGCGTGCCGCTGCCCTGGTTGATGAGTTAACGCCGCGAGCCCGACACCTGAATGCCGTCAATGTCATCCGTAAGCTGGCCGATGGCCGTTTGCAAGGCGATATGCTGGATGGCGTCGGCTTCCAGCTTGCCGCAGAGGCGCATGGATTTAATGCCGCGGGTAAAAAGGCGCTGCTCTCCGGCTGCGGCGGCGTCGGCAGCGCAATTGCCTGGGGATTATGCGAAGCGGGCATCCTTCAGCTGGCCCTGCATGACCAGAATCCCGCTACCCTTCAGCAACTGCATAACCGACTGGCAGCCCATTTTCCCCACGTTCAGCTCAGCGACCTGCCCGCTACCCTTACTGGTCTGGATTTAGTGGTGAATGGCTCTCCGGCGGGAATGACCGGTTTCGCTTCTTTACCGCTGCCGCAGGCGCTGCTGGAAACCCTTCCCGCAGCAACGCATGTCGCTGACGTGGTAACCGCGCCGATCGTCACCCCGCTTCTGGCCTTCGCCCGCGATCGCGGCTGCACTATCCAGACCGGGCCGGAGATGGCGCTGGCGCAGATGAAACTCATGGGGCAGTTCATTGGCGCCATTCCGCAGGAACAAGGAGCGGCAGCATGAAAAGCTGGGATGTCATCGTTATCGGCAGCGGCGCAGCAGGCTTTGCCGCGGCGGTGACCGCCTGCTGTAAAGGACTGTCGGTGCTGATGCTGGAAAAAGCACCGCAGTTTGGCGGCACCTCCGCCATTTCCGGCGGCGCGGTATGGATCCACGATAGCGATCAGGCGCGAACAATGACTACAGACGATAGTCAGCAGGCAATCAAAACCTATCTGCGGACCATCATCGGCGAGCCCAACTATCGTCAGGATCTGATCGAAGCTTTTATCTCTTCGGGACGCGAAGCGCTGGCGTTTCTTGAAAAAGAGGGGGCGGTGAAATATAGCCTGCGTCCGCTTTCTCCGGATTATTACCCGGATGAACCCGGTGCCGTCGACGTCGGCCGGGCGCTGGAGGTGGTGGAGTTTGACGGGCGCAAGCTAGGCGAATATTTCCGCGATCTCCGTTCTCCTCCGCCGGGGATGCTGCTATTTGGCGGAATGATGGTTAATCGGGTCGATATCCAGCACTTTCTCGATCTGCGCCGCTCCCTGCGCTCTATCACCCACTGCGGCAAGCTGCTGCTGCGCTACGGCCGCGATCGGCTCAAATACCCTCGAGGAACACGGCTGGCGATGGGTAACGCGCTGATAGCGCGCATGGCGACGCTCGCCTTTCGCAAAGGAATGCAGCTCAGGCTCAACGTGAATGTGCTTTCGCTAAGCGAACGCAATGGCGAAATAACCGGCGTGGAAATCGAGAACGATGGGCAGCCACAGCTCCTCAAAGCCCGGTGCTGGCGGCGGGAGGTTTTGCCGCAGGCAAACTGGCTGAACGCTATCGCCCTGCTACTCGCGAGCACTACACCATGTCGCCCGCCGCCAACGACGGCGCCGCGCTGCGCCTTGCCGCCGCGGTCAATGCCCGCGAAGGCGCCGATCTGCCGTCTAACTTTTTCTGGGCGCCGGTCTCGGTTTTACGGCGTCCCGACGGCACGCAAGAGCGCTTCCCTCACCTGGTCACCGACCGCGCGAAACCCGGCGTCATTGCCGTTAACCAGCGAGCGGTTCGCTTCGTGAATGAATCAAATTCTTATCACCATTTCGCCAGCGCCATGCAAAGCCGGGCAGAAAACGCCCCCTGCTTCCTGATTTGTGATGCTCTGGCCATGAAGCGCTATGGCCTGGGCCTTGCGCGCCCTGCTCCGGTGAATAACGACGCGCTGGTGAAGGCGGGCTATCTGCACCAGGCCGAAACGCTGGCGGAACTGGCGCAACAGCTCGGGCTGGACCCGCAGACGTTGGCAGAAACGGTGGCACGCTATAACCGCGATGCCGCCCAAGGCCACGACCCGGAGTTCGCCAAAGGCGGCAACAGCTATAACCGCGCGATGGGCGATCCCGGCCATCGGCCAAACGCCTGTAACGCTCCGCTGACCAGCCCGCCGTTTTACGCCATTACCCTCTATACCGGCGATCTCGGCACCTCGCGCGGCCTGGTCACTACCGCCAATGCTCAGGTCATTAACCAGCAGGGGCGCCCCATTAAAGGGCTCTATGCCGTCGGTAACGATATGGATTCGATTATGGCAGGCACCTATCCCGGTCCAGGCATTACTCTCGGCCCGGCGCTCACCTTCGGCTATCTCTCAGCCAGCCATATGGCGCAACAACACGCACTCTCAACAGGAGAAAATTATGATCTATGAAAAACGTACCTACACCATTAATCCGCTGAAAATGGCCGACTGGCTGGCGTTATATAAAAGCGATGCTTACGCCGTACAAACCGAACATCTCGGCAAACTCATCGGCTTTTTCTTTACTGAAATTGGGGTGGTTAATCAAGTGGTGCATATCTGGGCCTATGAAAGCCTGGACGATCGCCTGGTGCGTCGGGCGCGCATGGCGCAGGACGAACGCTGGCTGACGTTTTCACGCAAGAACCGCGAACTGGCCGCCGTTGAGCGCCTGGAGTCGGTTCTTCTGCGCCCTACTGATTTTTCACCGCTGCAATAAGGAGTCGGTTATGAGCGGGCAGATGAACGTGGATGTTCTGGTGGTCGGCTCCGGCGCGGCGGGGCTCTCCGCCGCCGTCACTGCCGCCATTGGCGGCGCCAGCGTGCTGGTTGCGGAGAAAGAGTCGGTGATTGGCGGCACCAGCGCCTGGTCCGGCGGCTGGCTGTGGATCCCGCATAATCCGCTGGCGCGTGAAGAGGGGATTAAGGAAGAGCCCAACGCACCGCTGGTTTATTTGCAGCATGAAATGAACGGTGAACCGGCCGATGCGCGCCTGCTTGCCTACTTACGGCACGGACCGGAGATGATTGACTTTTTCCGCCGCCATACTGCCGTGCAGTTTCTTTCCGGCAGCAAAATGCCCGATTTTCATCATTCGCCGGGATCGGCCGCCGGAGGGCGCTCGGTCACGGCGCAGCCTTTCGATGGGCGGCTGCTCGGCGACTGGCTGCATCGCCTGCGCCCGCCTCTGGAGACTATCAGCCTCGCGGGGATGGGCATTGCCGGCGGCACGGATATGGCACACTTTTTCAACGCCACTCGCTCGCCGCGATCGGCGCTGTATGCCAGCCGTCGCCTGCTGCGCCACGGCTGGCAGCGACTGCGCGCCGGACGCGGACAGCATCTGGTTAACGGCAACGCTTTGGTTGCCCGGCTGCTGCGCTCGGCGCTGGATGCAGGAGTGACTTTTCAGCTTAATGCGCCGGTTGAACGGCTGCTCGCATCCGGAAACGGAGTAAAGGGCGCGATATTACGCAGCGACGACGGCCGGATAGAGGTTCGGGCCGGTGCGGTGATCCTCGCCTGCGGCGGCTTTCCTCACGACAGACAGCGCCTGGCCGAAAACGTGCCGCACGCCGCCAGCGGCTATGGCCACTTCTCCGCCGCGCCTCCGGGTAATCAGGGGGAGGGCATCCGCCTTGGCGAAACGGTCGGCGGCCAGTTTGATACCACGCTCAGGCATGCGATGGCCTGGGCGCCCGTTTCGCGCGTGACGCAGGCCAGCGGTCTGCAGCTGGTCTTCCCACATCTGGTTGAACGCGCCAAGCCCGGCTTTATTGCCGTACTGCCCAACGGTAAACGCTTTACCAATGAGGCTGATTCCTACCACGATTTTATCGCCGCGCTGCTGGAGGCCACGCCGCCTGGCGAAGCGCCACAGGCGTGGCTGATTGGCGATAGCCGTGCGCTTCGGCGCTATGGGTTAGGCCATGCCCGCCCTTTTCCTTTTGCCCCGGAGTCCTGGCGACGCACCGGCTATCTGTACGTCGGCGAGACGCTGGAAGCGCTGGCGAAAGCATGCGCTATCGATTCGCAGCAGCTGGCGGAAACGATCGCCCGTTTTAACGGTTTTGTAGACCAGGGAGAGGATAAGGATTATCAGCGCGGCGCGTCGGCATACAACCGCGCGCAGGGGGACGCCAGCCGTTCCCCTCACCCTACGCTTGGGAAACTCAGCCGCGCGCCTTTTTATGCGGTACGCATTCTGCCCGGTTCGCTGGGCTCCTTCAGCGGTTTAATTACCGATGAGAATGCGCGGGTTCTCAACGCGCAGCAGCAGCCGATTCAGGGCCTTTACGCCATCGGCAACGATATGTCGAGCGTGATGCGGGGATTCTATCCCAGCGGCGGTATCACGCTTGGTCCGGCCATGACCTTTGGCTACATGGTCGGTAAAAAACTGGCAGAAAACATTAATAAAGCAACGCAGTAAAGCATTTTACCAGGGACGGCAATACGCATAACAACAATCACCTGCAACTGTACTGGAGTCCTTTATGAACATGCGAACCCTGTCACTCGCCGCGCTTACCCTACTCGACGTCCCGCCACCGCAACAGGTGCGGATCGCGGCCCAAACCGGATTTACTCACGTCGGCCTGCGCCTGCTTCCCGCCACGGCGACCGACCCTGACTATGGCATGCTGGGCGATACTGCCGCTGTCCGCGATACCCTGGCAGCGCTGATAGAAACCGGTATTCGCGTCTCGGACGTTGAGATAGTCCGCCTGACGCCAGATTTTTCGCTGGACGCTCGTTTGCAGCTCTTTCTCCATACCGCCGCGCGTCTGGGCGCCAGACAGGTTTTAGTCGCCGGAAATGATGACAACCGCGCTCGCAGCGCGGAAAATCTGGCCCGGCTTGCCGAAGCTGGCCAGGAGTATGGTTTAACCATGAACCTGGAGCCCATGCCCTGGACACAGCTGCGCACCATCGCCGAAGCCCAGGCGCTTATCGCCGCCAGCGGCCGCCAGGATATCGGTATTTTGATCGACGCGATTCATTTCTGGCGCTCAGGCGAGTCGCTGTCTACGCTCGCCGCGCTGCCGAAAAACTGCCTCAACTATATGCAGCTTTGCGATGCCTCGCCGCAGATCCCAGCAGATGAACAGGAGCTGATTTACCAGGCCCGCGCCGCGCGTAAGGTGCCCGGCGAAGGCGGGCTCGATCTGCATGGACTGATGGCGGCGCTTCCGGCGACGCTGCCGGTTTCTATCGAGGTTCCGCTAAGCGGCGAACGCGGCGCGCTGCCGGCACTCACTCGCGCTCAGTTGCTGTTTAACGCCGCGCAGTCCTACCTGCGCCCTTGCGCATAAGGAGCATCCCATGACACAGACTCAACGCCTGGACGTCAGGGAGTTAATCAACGCCAATCCGCTCAGCCGCTTTCAAAAACTGGTGGTGTTTTTAGGCTTCTGCGTGATTGCGCTGGACGGCTTTGATATCGCCATCATGGGATTTATCGCCCCGACGCTGAAGCAGGAATGGGGAGTAAGCAACCATGAACTCGGTTTTGTCATCAGCGCCGCGCTGATAGGCCTTGCGCTGGGCGCTATATTCTCCGGGCCGCTCGCCGACTGGCTGGGGCGGAAAAAAATCATCATCAATAGCGTCTTCTTCTTCGGCTTCTGGACCATTGCCACCGCCCTTTCGCAAAACATCGAACAGATGGTGCTTTTTCGTTTTCTGACCGGGCTCGGATTAGGCGCCGCCATGCCGAATATCGGCACTCTGGTGTCGGAGTATGCGCCTGAGCGTCAGCGCTCGTTTCTGATTACGATTATTTTTTGCGGCTTCACCTTTGGCGCCGCGGCGGGAGGATTCTCCGCCTCATGGCTAATCCCGAAGTTTGGCTGGCACTCGCTGATGCTGCTCGGCGGCATCCTCCCGCTGCTGTTCGCGCCGCTCCTGATCTGGCTGTTACCGGAATCGGTGCGTTTTCTGGTGGTTAAGCGCGCGCCAGCCCGACGTATTCGGCTGATTTTGCAGCGCCTCTATCCGGGCCAAATCGCCGATGATGCCGAGTTCACTCTCCCAGCCCAGCCCGTGCAGGCAAATGCGATGCGTATCGTTCTCTCCCGCCAGTATCGCTTCGGTTCGATGATGCTCTGGCTGGTCTATTTTATGGGGCTCTTTCTGGTCTATCTTCTCGGTAGCTGGTTACCGACGCTGGTGAAAGAGGTGGGATTAACGGTTGGCCAGGCGGCGGTGATGACCGCAATGTACCAGGCGGGAGGAACCATTGGCTCGCTGTTTGCGGGCTGGTTGATGGACCGGATTAATCCGCATCGGGCGCTCGGAATGATTTACGCCGTTGGCGGCCTGTTTACGATGGCAATGGGATATGCAGCGGCAAGCTTTGCGCTCATCTGCCTGCTGGCGTTTATCAGCGGAGCCTGTTTAAACGGCGCCAATACCGGTATGAATGCGCTTTCCGCCCGCTACTATCCTACCGAAGCGCGGGCTACAGGTTCCAGCTGGATGCACGGCGTGGGCCGCATGGGCGCCATCCTCAGCGCTTTTGCCGGAGCTGAGATGCTGGCGCTGAATATTAGCTTCGAAAGCGTTTTTCTGATCCTTGGCATCCCCGCCGCGATCACCGTCGCCGGGCTCGCGGCCAAAGGAATTTTCGCGGCTGATTCGGCGCCAAAATCCACCTCCTCCACCGCCGCGTTCGGCAATACCGGTTAAATGCGTTAATCAGTCGGGCATGCTGCAGCATGCCCGACCACAAAAAAAGAAAAATTAATTTCAATTTACATTAATAATGAAAAATAAAAACCTGATGCCTTATCGATTCACTTCACAAAATCAGCACTCAAAATCACAAATGGCATATACAAGATGAATCAATGAGCGTCAAAAAAGGCAGCAAATAACCTTATTAATCAGAATGACTTGATGATTCCCCGAGCCACATCGGACGCACAATCTTTTCTATTTTTCGATCCGCCTCTCATATACAGAAGTTAAATTTCATATAACCATTGAAACGAAACAAACATTTCCTTATGTTCTGGCTGACATCAGGATAAGGTAGTGCCGGTGGAACTGGCGCTGAGGTCCTTACTTGTCCCCCCGACAAAGGAATAGACCATGAGTGAACAGCAGATCCTTATTTCTCCCGTAGCATCACGCGGCGATAAGTTAACCTGGACAACCCGAATAGCCTATGGTGGAGGCGATACCGCCTGTAACGTCGTTTTCGGCATGATCGGCACAGTTTTAACGCTTTTCTATACGGATTATGTCGGCATTAGTATCGCCACGGTCGGTCTGGTAATGCTGATCTCACGTCTGTTTGACGGTGTTTCCGATGTCATTATGGGTCTGATGGTTGAGCGCACAAACTCTCGCTGGGGAAAATCACGCCCCTGGCTGCTGTGGATGAGCGTCCCCTACGCCGTATCGGCGATTCTGCTGTTTACCGTGCCCCAAACCACCGGAACGCTGCAGTTTCTCTACCTGCTGGTAGCCTATAACTTCTGTACCACCGTGTGCTACACCGCGATCAATCTCCCCTATGGCAGCCTCTCCGCGATGATGACCCGGACCTCCTGGGAAAGGGATATGCTTAGCATCACCCGCATGTCGATGTCGCCATTTGGCCGCATCCTCGCCGTAGCTTGTACGTTGCCGCTGGTGAAATATTTCGGCGACGATCAGGCAGCATGGATTAAAACCATGGCCATCTGGGCTTTTCTGGCGCTGTTGTTACTGCTGTTTTGCTTCTACAAATGTGAAGAAAAAGTGGTTATCAAAGCGCGTGAAAAGCAGGGAAACGTAGCGGTAAAAACGCAGCTTTACGCCCTCTTCCGTAACCAGTACTTCTGGGCCAGTGCGATCCTCTGGACAGCCCAGAGCGTTTATTACACCGTGGTTGGTATCGCGCTACCTTACTACTGCCGCTACGTGCTAGGCGACGATACTTTCTACAGCTCCATTTTCGTGGCCGAAACCGCCTGCATCATTATTTTCACCTTCCTGAGTTCCGTCCCCATTCGAAAATACGGTAAACGCAATGTGGCCCTTTGCGGCATTGTGCTGGCGACCATAG
>OLFU01003532.1_pt1 | contig 10186 bp, 9 predicted proteins | sample 1605161 | NCBI WGS metagenome assembly OLFU01 (sample SAMEA3888914, study PRJEB22519) | human gut metagenome | biome: human gut; feature: human-associated habitat; material: faeces | place: Denmark | collected 2011
ATAAAAAAATATATTTAATATCGATTCAAAATCAACAATTAAAAAACGCTCTCATTTGAGAGCGTTTTTTATTACATAAACAAATACTCGAATTTTCGGCTGGTTGCCATTGAAAAGTAATTTTTTCCTGCAACTATTATATGGTCATTTACCCTAATTCCAAGCTTTTTAAGCATCAAAATAAGGGCTCGCGTCGCATCAACGTCGGCAGCAGAAGGAGCCGCAACTCCTGACGGATGATTATGCGATATAATTACCGAAGAGGAATTTGTGTTGATAGCCTCACTTACAAGCTTTCGCATATTAAGATCGGTGTAATCAGGATTACCTTCCGAAACTTCAATAAACTTTTTCACTTTGCAATTATTATCAAGACAAACAGCATAAAGCTTTTCGGTATTAGCCCCGATGAACCGCGACATAAAATATTTACCGGCAGCCTCAGCAGAATCAAGAACAATACTTTCGTTTTTGATTTTATCCTGCTCATAACGAGAAAACAGTTCCGGCATAAGCTTAATTAAGGTAGCTGTATTCTCTCCTACACCGACAACATTCATAAGCACATCTTTAGGTGCATCAAACACAGCCGAAAGAGAGCCGAATTCGTCAAGCAATCTGTGAGCAATATCATTTGTATCCTTTTGCGGAATGGAATAAAAAAGTAAAAGTTCAAGCACATTATGGTCGGCAAAAGTTTTCAAACCTTCGTGTTCAAATCTTTTCCTTACTCTTGCTCGATGGTTTTCGTGCAAATTACGGCTTGAGTCGGACATTTTATTTTATCTTTCTGCTGCCGGGCTTGACAAGCGGTAATCCGCTTTCACGGCAAAGCGGACAATTATCAGCTTCCCACGAAACAACGTCAGCCGAATATACAGCCTTATACGGAACGCCGAAATCAATTTTTCCGTCGGTTCTGTCTACAATAGAACCAACACCGACAACACCACCGCCTGCTTCTTTGACAAGATTTATTACTTCTCGAACAGAGCCGCCTGTGGTCACAACATCCTCTACAACAAGAACACGCTGACCCTTCTCAATAACAAAGCCTCGTCTGAGAGTCATCTTGCCGTTTTCGTCACGTTCGGTAAAAAAGTTTTTACATTTGAGAGCGCGGCTGACTTCATACGCCATTTGGACTGCTCCCATGGCGGGGCCGATTACTACTTCCACATCGTCATTTTTGAACTTATTAGCAAGATCTGCGCAGAGCTCTTCGCTGTACTTTGTATTACAGAAAATCTTTGCACACTGAAGATATTTATTTGAGTGTCTGCCTGATGTTAAAAGGAAATGTCCTTCCTGTAAAACACCTGCTTCTTTTAATACCTCAAGTACTCTTTCTTTAGAAAGCATAATTAACCTCCGAAATGTTTTTTTATATTATAACTCATATTTTCTCTTTTGAAAAGAGAAACAAGCGTAAAAAAAGTTCCGTTTATGATTTAAATATCCTTTTAAAGCTTTTACGCCACTTCAGCATATATAAAGTAATGAGTCGCGTAAGAGCTATATCATAGATTAAAAACACAACATTGCCGAGAGCCAACAAAATCCAAGCGGCCGCGGCACCATACTTTTTCATCTCTTCAAACGGCACCTTGAATACATAGGTGACAATCAAAAACGCCAATATCATTGAGATATTAAATTTAACGGTCCAAGACAGTGCTTTGTTGAGTTTTTTCTCAACCATAGCCTTAATAATCGGATAGTAGCCGAAAAACATCACATACATAACGGCCGCCTCTTTATCGGCAACAAGCAACATCGAGAGCAAGCCGACTACGAAATAAACACCGAAAGCCCATTTTTTGTTAACTTCAATAACTATTATAACAAGCAAAAGGCCGGCAATAGCAGGTATGGCATACGTAAGTGTCGGTATCGCCGAAGTCAAAAGCATAAGAACAATTGACAAAGCAGCAATAATACCGCCGATTGCGGTTTTCGTCGAATTTTTATAAAAGCTCTTATTCATAGCTCAGCACCATGGGATTAAATCGCCGCCCATACATTCGCAACAGCAATCGGCACACATAAGTCCCGAACAAATGTCACAAGCACTACACCCTGTTCCTTTTTCATGAGAAGTACGGTATCCGCCTGATGCGTTATTATTCAAATTGTTAAAAGCATCTGTGTATTCTCGATTCTGAGGTTCCATACTGCAAGCGGTGGAGTAATTTTTATATGCTTCATCAAACCAACCGCGCCTCTGCTGAACCTGACCTTTTAAAAAATACCACTCGGCATTTCTGATATCCTTCGGAATACCGTCAAGAATCGTTTCAGCATCATCAATTCTTCCGGACCGAATTTGCGCTCTTACATCCGGATACTGTGAATTTCCATAGCCGTTATCAGCACCGTAATAACCGTTGTGTTGAGCGGAAGTGTTGTAAGAAGGACCATAAGATGCAGCGTTGTCTCCATAGCGTTCGGCCATGATGGCATCGTATGCTCTGTCAAGTTCATCCATTTTTTTCTCGGCAATATCGGAGAGCGGACTGCTTGAATAATTGTCCGACTGATACTTTCTGGATAACGTTCGGTATGCTTCTTTTATTTCATCGTTTGAGGCATTTCTGCCGACACCAAGAACTCTGTACGGATCTGTATTCATTTATCTGCTCACCTCTTTATCTTTTTCAGTAATCATTTTTTGTTGATTCTCAAGACCATCAAAAATAATGTTTTCAAGAATTTCTTTATAGCATTTTATATCGAGCAAATTAAAAGCAAGCGCAGCTTCATTTGCGGTAAGCCGCAATGATTTGATTATAGGTTCACGATCAAACGCTTTGCTTTCAATCTTATATTTCTCAATGAACGGATTGTAATTATGACTCTTTAAATCTTTTGTAATATCATCGTATGCATCGGTCAGATATACCCATCTGCCGAGGCAATAACCGACTCTTTTCGATATGAGTCTCTTTTCTTCGTTTTGTATGCCGTAAGTCATTATAGCAGCCAAAGCCTTTGCACTTGGATCGGCCGCAAGATCTGTTGATAAGGTCTTTTCATTTTCAATTTGAGCTTGTTCGTTCATAGTTTTTTCTATAACGGCACACAAATTCGGATAAAGAGCTTTTGCTTTTTTATATTTTCTTTTCATATACAGTAATGCGAGTCGACAAAAAGATCTTTTGAAAAAGCCGCTGTCGTTAATACTGTCAATCAATTTAAAATACGATAAAATTACTGTAACCGACGCAACAAACTCAAACGCTTTGTCTTGCCCGCATATATAGCCGCATTTCTTGAGAGGATTAAACGGACACACACCTTTTTCGTATTTGCAATCCGCAACTTCGGAAATTGCAGCTCTGTACAAATAAAGAAAAGTTGCATCATAGCTCAAAAGACCTCTTGCAATAACGCCGTAATGTCTTCCGAGCGCACGACATACCGAGCAATAAGCGGCTTTATAGATTTCGTAATCTTTAATCTTAAGCTCAGGCTTATAAATCCTTACGTAGCCGAACATGTAAATCACCTCGCAGAAAGTACCGAGGACAAGTTCTCCATTATCTTTCCGGCAACCTCCGGTTTATTCATTGTATATATGTGTATGCCACTTACGCCGTTAGATATCAAATCTATTATTTGCTCCGTGGCGTATGCTATACCGGCTTGCTTTAAAGCTTCCGGATTATCAATAAATCTGTCCATCATACGTCTGAATCGCGGCGGTAATGAGGTCTGAGAAAGAGCGCAGGAACGCTTAATTTGTTTAGCGTTAATTACAGGCATAACGCCTGCTATAACCGGAACATCTATGCCCGCTTTCAATGCTCTGTAAAGAAAGCTGTACATTACATTGTTATCAAAAAACATTTGTGTAACTAAAAAATCGACGCCGCTGTCAACTTTTATTTTTAAATTTTCAATATCCTTTTGCAGACTTTCGGCTTCCGGGTGACATTCCGGATAGCATGCAGCACCTATGCAAAAGTCACCTTTTGATTTAATAGCTTCAATCAATTCATATGCGTAATGATAATAATCGGGATTATCAGGGTCATATCCGTCCGGAAGATCTCCGCGAAGAGCAAGTATATTATTAACGCCGGCAGCACCGAGATCGTTTATAATTTTGTCAAGCTCTTTTTTGGTAGAAGAAGCACACGTAAGGTGAGCAAGTGCAGGAATAGAGAGGTCATTTTGTATATGAGCGGCTATTTTCGGAGTATTAACAGATGTACCCCCGCCTGCCCCGTATGTAACGCTGATGAAGTCGGGACGATAAACGGCAAGCTTATCAACGGCGTCCTCTACCGGCTTATAAGGTGCATTATTTTTAGGCGGAAAAACTTCAAATGACGTTGACAATCCGTTGTCCTTAAATGTCTCGGTTATTAACAAAAACGGTCACTCCAAATTTACTTTTATATTTTAATATAATAGCATAGCAAAAAATAATAGACAAGTAAAAACACTGATTTATCAACGAAATTTACACTTTGTTAACAAAACAATGGATAAAAAAAGAAAAACCTCGGGTGAAAAGAATATCCCCCGAAGCTTTTTATAGTAAAAATCAAACATCATTACCGAGGTTACATGTAAAAACGAACTCTATTTTGTCACCGTTCGTCAGCTTGTAGCTTTTGCATGAAACATTTGGCAGCACACCGTTAACCTTATACATCCATCCGCTTCCCTGACCGCAATCAAATTCTGCAAGACCGCTTATACTTCTTACATATCCTCCTGATGTAATCTGATAAGAAATGCCGTTAGCCTTTAATGTGCTTTTTAACACTCTCATAACAGAATCTCCGGTGTTAAATTCGTCTGTAACAGATTTTAGTATTACACCGTCAGACGGAATTGCGGCAGGCAAAGACATATTATGGCTGTTCGCATAGTTAACCGCATTAATGCAGGTTATTGATAATGTATAAGTGTTAGCTGTATTGTTTTCAATTTGTTCCGCATCGGTGCCGACGTTATTGTTGTCGTCAGTCTCCTTAACAGTGCCGTTATCATTTTTTATGTGCTTCTGTTTGGCTGAATTTTTTTCGATAGAGCGTAATTCACTCGCCGGTTCCGAATCAGCACTAAAGCTTTCATCGACATTTTCGGTTGCGGATTCTGTTTCACACAGCGACGTACTTTCTGTGCTGTCAACAACTGTATCAGAAACAATGTCTTCACGTTTACATGAAGACATTGAAAATGCTAATATAAAGACTAAAACAACATAACAGAGCCTTTTGAGATTACTGCTCTTCATTATTCTTTTTTGAAGCAATAATGACACCCGAAAGTACCATTAAAGCGGCAGAAGACATTAAAATTATGTTTGAACTGCCTGTTCTCGGAATGTCGACAGTCTTAACGGTTGTTGCTTCAGCCGTTTCGGTTTTGGTAACCGATGTAGTACCTGACGTCTTATCAGAGCCGGGTTCCGGAGTCGGAGCATGCTCAAATGTGTAAATGTTGGCCTCGCCGTTTTTTAATCTCTCGTATGAATTAAGAGCCATAAGCATTTGATAAGAAGAAAGTGTATTCGGCTGATTGCTGTAGTCAAGCGCCGCACCCGTAGAAGAATCGACGAACTGAGCCAATGCAGACACGGGGTTGCCGTCGGCTTTAGAATATTCGCTTCCCGTGGGATCAATTCCAAGCATGCAAAGTGCGATTATCACCTGAGATGTGCTCTCACCGCTTTTAGAGTTCCAAGCCACATATCCAAAAGAACCGTCATCAAACTGTTGGGTTTTGATATAAGCGAGGGCTTTGTCAACAGAGTCTTTAACTCTTTCATCGGTATTATAGTATTTAGCCAAGGCCTGAACGGTCATAGCGGTTGTATCAACGTCCGATGATATTCCGTATCCCATATCTACGGTGCAATAAGGGAATCCACCGTCGCTTTGCTGACCGGCTATTATTGTTTTAAGCATTGTATCAAGCATCTCGGCACTTATATTTTCTTCTGCAAAGTTAAGAGCCGTAAGAGGATAAGTAATGCTGCTCATATAGGTTTGAGAGGAATAATCAACTGACTTCAGTGCGGAAATGAGGTCTTTTCCTCCGATATTTTCAGGATCCAATCCATACGCTTTAACCGAGAGCGCAATTCTTGCTAAATCACTCGGCTTTAATGACGCATAATTTTCTTTGACTGCGTTATTTATGTATTCCGAATATTCCGGATATACATCTTTTTCACCGCATCTTGAAAGTACAAAAACAGTCCAATCGGCGTCATTGTCAACAACCGAGGTATCCGAAAAATCAAATTGTGTGTTTTCGGGATTTGAAAGATATTTTTTAAGACCCGACGAAAGGCCCTTTGTGTCCGCAGCAAAACCAGTAACAGTCAATACCGAAACGGCAACAATTACCGATATTAACGCTGCAAAAAATTTACTTGTTTTTCTTTTCATAGTGAAAACTCCTTTATAAATCTCACAGATAAATATTTTAGTAAATATCTGTAAAAGTCTTTACAAACGAATCGCTTAGGTTCTGCCTGTACGCTCCGCCCTTTCTGATTATTTCTTTGTGAATCGCTGAGCTTTCATGAACATCTTCGGATTTTTCATCAAAGTTTTTGATTACAAGTGCCTTCATAACCGACAAAGCCGTCGGCAGAGCACTGTTTACCGCACAATTCAAATGCTTAATACCATCAGTATCAATATATGTTCCGCTGTCTGAGACAAAAGGCGTGCACACTATTGAAATATCGGCTTCCGCATTTTGTTTAAAGTCAATTGCAATTAAAGTGCTTTTTTTAACATTATCGAATGTGCTCTTTACAAGAATACATACATCATTATAAGGCATATCATCAACTGATTTTACCCCGTATTTTTCAAAAGCTCTGAATGCAGCGGCAGACGGATTAAGCTCTGCAAAAACATTATCTGTAATATTAAATGCAGACTTGATTTCTTCCACGGTGACAGATGGACCGAGAACAACCGAAATATTACTTCTGTCAGCCTCCGAAACAATCTTTTTGACCGCTTGCAGCATTTTGCTTTGGTTAGTTAACGCCTGGGCTTTTAAGTCGTTAAGGGCAAACACAGAGAACTTACCCGCTTTGCACAGCAGACCGTTTTCCCCTGACGGTTTAATTCGAATTACAGTATTTCCGATTTTGTGGATTTCGGTTTTGCAAAGTGCGGAGCAAAGATTACACACAGAATTTACGATTTCTTCCTTAACGGTAAGGTTTTTGACACACGGCTGCTTTTCGATAATTGCACCCGTCGGACAAACAACCGCGCACTGACCGCAAAAAGAGCAATCCGTTTTTTCGAGTGGCAGTCCAAACTCAGGCGAAACAACAGTATCAAATCCGCGACCGATAAGACCTAATGCCGTATTGCCCATTGCTTCGTCACAGACTCTGACGCAAAGTCCGCAAAGAATGCACTTGTCAACATTTCTTATTATAAGCGAAGATTTGTTTTCATTGTTTCTGCTGTGCTTCGCTCCATTAAATTTTTCCGGCTTAACATTGTATTTATTTGCATACTTTATAAGCTTACAATCAAAGAAATCATGGCAACCGCATTCAAGGCAGCGCATTGCCTCGGCTTTGGCCTGCTCCTCGGTAAATCCCTTAGAGACTTCCTTAAAGCTGTTTTTCCTCTCGAGTGCAGGTAAAACATCTGCAGTCTGGCGTTTTGCTTTTTCAAATCGGGCAAAATAATCCGATGGCAATTCTCTTTCAACTCGGAAAGGCTTTTTGTATTTTACGCTTTCGCCATTTAAAAATCTGTCAATGACCACGGCTGCTTTTTGTGCTTCTCCGATAGCCGAAATTGCAATATCGGCGCCTTTATTTGTAATGTCACCTACTGCAAAAACTCCGTCAAGCGACGTTCTGAATGTTCCCTCATCGGCAAATATAGTATTACGTTTTGTCGTATCCAAACCGTCAAGACCTGATAAATCCGGATGTTGACCGATAGCCATAACGGCAGAGTCTAGATATAACATTTCCGTGTCACCGACAATCGGTTCAGGCCTGCGCCTTCCGCCCGAATCCGGCTCACCGAGCTTCATTTTTTGCAGATTTACGGCTTTAAGCTTTCCGTTTTCTCCTACAAATTCAATGGGATTATTGAGAAATTTAAACTCAACACCCTCTTCGGTTGCTTCAGTTATCTCAAGCTCTTCGGCAGGCATTTCATTTCTTGTACGGCGATAAATAACATAAACCTTTTCAGCCCCGAGACGAACTGCGGTGCGACACGCATCCATTGCGGTGTTTCCGCCGCCTATAACGGCAACAGTTTTGCCTATTACCGGAGCATTCCCAAGCGACACTTCTCGCAAGAAATCAATACCACCAAAAACACCGTTCAATTCTTCACCGGGAATTCTCATTGAGCTGCTTTTCCAAGCTCCGGCAGCTACAACTACGGCATCAAAATCGTGTCGTAATTCTTCAAGTTGAATGTCGCGGCCGAGCCTAACATTATTTTTTAAATTAACTCCGAGAGCTTCTATCTGTGAAATTTCTCTGTCAAGAAGCTTTTTAGGCAGTCTATACTCAGGTATACCGTATCGGAGCATTCCGCCCATTTTCGGCATCATATCAAACACATTGACGCTGTGCCCCAGCCTCCTGAGAAAATAGGCGGCTGTCAGTCCTCCCGGCCCGCCGCCGACAATTGCAACACGTTTGCCCGTGTCAGGCTCGACGTAAGGCACATACTTGTCGTTGCTTGCCATATCCATATCCGAAGCAAAAGCTTTGAGACCGGCTATTGAAATAGGTTCGTCAACAAATTGTCTTCTGCACTTTTTTTCACAAGGATGCGGACAGATTCTACCTATGGATGACGGCAGAGGAATTTTATCTTTTATCAGCTTAACCGCTTCTTTATATTCCCCGTTTGCAATAAGCCCCACATACCCTTGACAGTCCGTATTAGCCGGGCAAGCAAGTGTACACGGTGCTTTACAGTCTCCATCATGATCAGATAAGAGAAGCTCTAAAGCCGTTTTACGGGCACGCAGGATTCGCTCACTTTCAGTATGTATAATCATACCGTCATTAAGCTTTGTTGAGCAAGCACGTAAAAGCTTCGGTATTCCCTCAGCCTCGACAACACAAAGTCCGCAGGCACCGTACAGCTCAACTCTTCCGTCAAAACAGAGATTCGGTATTTCTATGCCGTTGTCGGCAGCAGCCCGTAACACGGTAGTGCCTTCGGGTACATTTATTTTTTTACCGTCAATAATAACACTGATTTCTTTCATCATAACACCTCTATCGCACCGAAACGACAGTTTTCTTTACATTTACCACACTTAATGCATTTAAGCGAATCTATTTCGTGCGGTTTTTTCACAGTACCGCTTATTGCAGATACAGGACAGTTTCTTGCACATAATGTACATCCGACACATTTATTTTTATCTATTTTATAAGTAACCAACGCTGTGCATTCGCCGGCAGGGCATTTTTTATCTTTAATATGCGCTTCATATTCATTCCTGAAATATTTAAGCGTCGTAAGCACCGGGTTAGGTGCAGTTTGACCTAGGCCGCAAAGCGCACCGTCTTTAACGGCATAGCAAAGCTCCTCAAGTAGCTCTATATCGCCTTCCTCACCTTTACCGTCAACTATTCGCGTAAGGATTTCAAGCATACGCTTTGTTCCGAGACGGCAGTGCACACATTTACCGCATGACTCTTTAGCGGTAAAATCAAGGAAGAATTTCGCCATACCGACCATACACGTGCTCTCATCCATAACAACCATACCGCCCGAGCCCATAATTGCCCCAGTAGCACCGAGTGCTTTATAATCAATAACGGTATCAAGTAAGTCATTCGGAATACATCCGCCGGAAGGACCGCCCATCTGAACGGCTTTAAATTTTTTATCTGATTTAATTCCTCCGCCGATGTCAAAGATAACATCACGTAAGGTCTTTCCCATCGGAATCTCAACAAGACCGCCTTTTTTAATTTTACCTGTAAGCGCAAATACCTTTGTACCCTTGCTGTCGGCGGTTCCCATAGAGGCAAAAGCGGCTCCGCCGTTTAATATTATCCACGAAACATTGGCAAAGGTTTCAACATTATTTATATTAGACGGCTTATGCCAGTAACCGGCCTGTGCCGGAAAAGGAGGCTTGAGGCGCGGCATACCGCGTGAACCTTCAAGAGACTCAATAAGCGCGGTTTCTTCTC
>OLFU01003537.1_pt1 | contig 10166 bp, 8 predicted proteins | sample 1605161 | NCBI WGS metagenome assembly OLFU01 (sample SAMEA3888914, study PRJEB22519) | human gut metagenome | biome: human gut; feature: human-associated habitat; material: faeces | place: Denmark | collected 2011
AGAAGAACGAGCCCTATAAGGTAGAGCTCATCCAGGACCTGCCCGGCGATGCCCACATCTCCTTCTATAAGCAGGGCGAGTTTACCGATCTGTGCGCCGGCCCCCACCTGGACTCCACCGGCCGGGTGAAGGGCAACGCCCTCAAGCTGCTCACCTGCAACGCCGCCTATTGGCGGGGCGACTCCAACCGGGAGACCCTGCAGCGCATCTATGGCATCGCCTTCCCCAAGAAGGACGAGCTGGATGCCTATCTGGAGCGGCTGGAGGAGGCCAAGCGCCGGGACCACCGCAAGCTGGGCCGCGAGCTGGGCCTGTTCATGACCAGCGACCTGGTGGGCAAGGGTATGCCCATGTTCCTGCCCAAGGGCTATACCGTGTGGCAGATCCTGGAGAACTATATCAAGGAGAAGGAGCGCAAGCTGGGCTATCAGCACGTGATGACCCCCTGCGTGGGCACCGTGGACCTGTACCGCACCTCCGGCCACTGGGACCACTATAAAGAGAACATGTTCCCCGCCATGGAGGTGGAGGACGAGAGCTTTGTCCTGCGCCCCATGAACTGCCCCCACCACATGATGATCTACGCCAACCGGCCCCACTCCTATCGCCAGCTGCCCGTGCGCATCGGCGAGGTGGCCCACGACTTCCGGTTCGAGGCCAGCGGCACCCTGAAGGGCATCGAGCGCGCCCGCCACTTCTGCCAGAACGATGCCCACCTGTTCGTCACCCCCGACCAGATCAAGGACGAGGTGGCCGCAGTGTGCGATCTGATCTTCGACGTGTATAAGGACTTCAATATCACCGACTACCGCTGCGTCCTGTCCCTGCGGGACCCCGCCGACAAGAAGAAGTATCACGACGACGACGAGATGTGGAACAAGGCCGAGAGCGCCCTGCGGGAGGTGCTCACCGAGCTGGGCATCCACTTCACCGAGGAGATCGGCGAGGCCGCCTTCTACGGCCCCAAGCTGGATGTGAACGTGAAGCCCGCCGTGGGCGGGGAGTACACCCTGTCCACCTGCCAGCTGGACTTCTGCCTGCCAGCCAAGTTCCACCTGCAGTACGCCGACAAGAACGGCGAGGAGCAGACCCCTGTGGTGCTCCACCGGGCCATCCTGGGCTCTCTGGACCGCTTCATGGCCTACCTCATCGAGGAGACCATGGGCGCTTTCCCCTGCTGGCTGGCTCCCGTCCAGGTGAAGGTCCTGCCCGTCACCGACCGGGCCGCCGAGTATGCCCGGGAGATCAGCAGCTATCTGGACGACCACGGCTTCCGGGTGGAGGTGGACGAGCGCAACGAGAAGATCGGCAAAAAGATCCGGGAGACCACCCTGGAGAAGGTGCCCTTCATGCTGGTGGTGGGCGACCGGGACATGGAGAACAAGACCGTCTCCGTCCGCACCCGCGCCGGCGAGGACCTGGGCGCCATGAGCCTGGAGGACTTTGCCGCCAAGCTCCGGGACATCGTGGACAACAAGACAGACAAGTAAATCCTGCCTTGACAACGAAAGGGCCGCCCAGCCGGGCGGCCCTTTTGCGCGCTTTGGGGCGCTGGATGTTCAGTTGATCCGGTCACGATAGCGATATTGGGTCTCATAGACGGCAGGAACGGTCCGGCTCTCCTCCCAATAATAGCTCTGGCCGCTGGGGGACTTATACTCCTTCCACCAGGGCCGCCCGTCGGAGCTGAAGTGGTCGTACCCGGCGTGACTGCCCCGGCAATAGCCGCAGGACCAGTCCCGCCCGCTGGTGCCGTACTTGGTGCTGCTCCAGCCGGTGACGTCCAGGCTGGCCCGGCCATAGCCCAGGCCCTCCAAATAGAGCGAGCACCAGCAGTCGTGCCCGTTGGCCACATAGCGGCCATAGCGGTACTGGGTATAGGCCTCAGAGACCTTCACCGTCCGGGTCTCCACCTGACGGGTGGCAGAAGCGGACACAGGAGTGGTGCTCCAGCCACTCCAAGGTTCATAAATCGGCTCGGCCGGGGCGATAGTCTCCGGCTGCTGGGTCTGGTCCTCGACAGGCTGGACCTCTGTGGGTATCTCTCTCCACAGGGCGAAGAGGTTAGTATCCTCTGTAAAGTCAGCGCCGCAATTGTCAGTGGGGAGTATGAGCAGACCGCTGCCCTCGTAGAGCTTCCAGCCCAGGAACTCATAGCCCGGGCGTGTGGGGGTAGGCAGTTTCCCGCAGGTATCTCCCTCCCGCCAGGTGATGGAGGTGGGAGAGACGCTTCCGCCCCTGGCATCAAAGGTGATGGTATACTCCGCCACCTGCTCAGTCTCCGGTCTGATGACTGCGGCTCCGCCGGACCGTGCGGTCCAATAGCCGTATTGACCCTGGGCGGTGGTCTTCAGGGGTACGGCGGTCAGGCTCTTCTGTCGCCCGTCCCAGGGGTCCAGGATCAGAATGTCGCTCTGGCTGAGACGGTTCGGGTCACAGGAGGCCCGATAGCCGATGGCCACTATGTAATGAAAGGATGTAGAGCCCTTGGCTCTCAGCATCACGGGACGGCCCATGTTGATGTTGTCATACACCACCCGAAGGATCGTCTGCTGAGAGGTGGTGTTTACGCAGGAGTTATAGCCTGCCACAAATGGGCCGCAGGCCCTCTGACCGCTGCTGCCATCGCGGTAGCGGGTCCAGGCATAGGGGGTGTTGTCCAGGATGATCCTGCTGTAAGTAAAGGCAAATGCCTGGCACGCCTGCTTATAGCCGGTGCTGACCTGGCTTCCGCACTGGGAGATGTAGTTCCAGGGCACGGACAGGGTGACATAGTCGCTCTGCTCGACAGCAAAGGCCGTGGCCATAGAAGTGAGCAGAATGGAACACAATAGGATACACGAGAAAAGCCGTTTGGCAAATTTTTTCACTTTGATCCTCTCCAGTATTTTTAGTTATTTTGCAGATTGTAAATCAGCATGGCCACTTCGGCCCGGGAAAACGCCTGGCCCTTTCCGCTGCTGATCCCCTCCAGCAGGCCGAAGGACTGGGCCAACTTCACAAAGCCGTCAGGATAGCCGCCCAGTTCCGTCGCCTCGCCGCCGCCCCCGGCGGCCTGGACCACCATAGTGATAGCCTGCTCATAGGTCACTTTGTCCGACGGGCCAAACTTGCCGTTTCCATAGCCGCTGACCAGACCCAGCTCCGCTGCCTTGACCACATAGCGGTTGGCCCAGTGCTGGGCCGGGACGTCAGTAAAGACGGAGCCGTCGGTGGTCAGGCCCTGGTTTTCCTCCAATACGTTGCACAAAATGGTGGCCATCTCCGCCCGGGTCACCGTTTTCTCCGGGGCAAAATTGCCCTTGTCGTCCCCCACCATGATCCCGGCCTGGCTCACATAGTCCACAGCCTGGGCATAGGCCGCGTTCTCCGCCACGTCGGGGAAGGATGACGCCGCCAGGGCGGGACTGACGGCCAGGGCCAGGGCCAGCAGGGCGGACGCCCCCTTTTGGAAGATGCGCTTCATGTTCGATCACCTTGCTTTCTGATAATTTGCCGTGGGATGTATCCTGTATAAGCCGGGATCTGCTCCACTCCTCTCCTCTTACATTTTAACTATATGCACATAAATTCGCCTATACAGTTTATTATACTCTAGCACAGCTACCTATACAATTCAAGTGGATTCTAATTATATAGGCAGGAATGTTATGGACTATTATGTGATCGGGCAGCGGATACGAAAGACGAGAAAGGCCCACGGCCTGTCCCAGGAGCAGCTGGCGGAGCTGGTGGGCATCTCAACCACCCATATGAGCCACATCGAAACAGGCAATACCAAGCTGAGCCTCCCCGTGTTGGTGTCGCTGGCGGAGGCCCTGGAGGTGAGCACCGATGATCTGCTATTTTGCGGCAGCCCCACAGAACGCGGGAGTGTGCTGGCTGAGTTAACTCAGCTTTTGGAAAGCTGCACGACTCAGCAGCTGAAGATTACAGTGGACGTGTTAAGAGCCACCATCGTTTCTCTGAAAAAACATCTGTAACACCCGCCGTTCCGCCATTGCCGGGCGGGTCCTTTTTGCGCACCTTTTCCCAAGGCGGCCTTTTGTGTTGGCCCGGGCAAAGAAGAGATAGACAAACGGGCCGATGACAGATATAATATAAAACAGCATACTGGATAATTGGGCGGTTTTTTGCCGCGTTCGATCTGGGCCGCGCCGAGGAGAACGGTGTTTTGACCATTTTGTGTCGTTGTGGAGGCTTGGATCGCAAAACTGCACACGAGACAAAAAGGAGCGAAACACAAAAATGGAGATCAACGGACAGACGGTATCCCCCCAGGCGGAATACCGCCAGCTGGGCCTGTCAGACGAGCTGATGCGGGCCATTGACAAAAAGGGCTATGTTCAGGCCACCCCGGTACAGGCCGGGGCCATCCCCTATTTCATGGACTGGAAGGATGTCATTGCCAAGGCCCCCACGGGCACGGGCAAGACCTTTGCCTTCGGCATTCCCATGGTGGAGCACATCGACCCGGAAAATGCCGATGTCCAGGCCCTGGTGCTGGCCCCCACCCGGGAACTGGCCATCCAGATCCAGGACGAGCTGCGGGACCTGTGCGCCTTTAAAGAGGGGGTGCGGGTGGTCTGCCTCTATGGCGGCCAGCCCATTGACCGGCAGATCAACCAGCTGAAAAAGGCCCCCCAGATCGTGGTGGCCACCCCCGGCCGCCTGATGGACCACATGAAGCGGCGCACCGTCCGCCTGGACAAGGTGCAGACCGTGGTGCTGGACGAGGCCGACCGGATGCTGGACATGGGCTTTGTCCGGGACGTGACCCACATTCTGGACACCATGCCCCATCGGCGGAATCTGGGCATGTTCTCCGCCACCATCTCCCGGGAGGTGCTGGATATCTCCTGGGTCTATCAGCGGGACCCGGTGGAGATCACCGTCCAGGCCGACCAGGAGAACCGGCCTGACATCGTCCAATACAGCCTTCAGGTGGAGCGCAGCGAAAAGGCCGAGGTGATGGCCCATCTGCTGGACATGGGGGGCTATGAGCGGGTCATCGCCTTCTGCAATACCAAGAATATGACCGACCGCCTGGCCGGGCTGCTGGATATGCGGGGCATCTCCTGTGCGGCCATCCACGGGGATATCCCCCAGGCGGTGCGGGAAAAGACCCTGCAGAAGTTCCGGGAGGGCAAGATGCGGGTGCTGGTGGCCACCGATGTGGCCGCCCGGGGCCTGGACATCGACGACGTGGATGCGGTGTTCAACTATGACGTGCCCGACGAGAACGAGTATTATATCCACCGCATCGGCCGAACCGGCCGGGCCAAGCGCCACGGCGTGGCCTTCTCCCTGGTGTCCTCGGTGACGGAGAGCATCCGCCTGGACGACATCAAAAAGGCCACCGGCAGTCAGATCCGGGCCGTCCACTTCAACGACCACGGGGACCTGGTGGCCGCCAAGGCCTGACTGGACCGAACCGGCCAAACATCATACCATAAGAACAAGGGCAGTTTCTGCCCACTGTGACGGAGGTGCTGAGTATGGAACAAAAGCGGCTTTACCGAACGGAAGGAAACGACAAAATGCTGTGCGGCGTGTGCGGCGGCTTTGGGGAATACTTTAACGTGGACCCCAATCTGGTCCGGGTGGGCTGGGTGCTGCTCAGCCTGTTCACCTGCACCGTGGGCGTGGTGGCCTATGCCGCCTGTGCCCTCATCCTGCCCGCAAAGAGCGAGCTGTATTAAACACGCAAGAGCATAAGCATAAAAGTAAGGAGAAAATGATCCATGGAGATTCTGCTTCGTCCCTCCGTGCCGGAGGATGTGCCCGTTCAGCGGACGCTGTGGTCCCTGTCCTTTGGCGATGACCGGGCCTATATCAACAACTTCTATAAGAACTACTACCGGCCCGACCGGGTGCTGGTGCTGGAGGCGGAGGGGGCCGTGCGGGCCATGACCGCCTGGTTCAGCACCGTGCTGAGCATCCCCGGCAAGGACCAGATCTTCCGGGCGGCCTATCTGTATGCCGTGTGCGTCCACCCCGACTGGCGGGGCAAGGGCCTGGCCGGCAAGCTGCTGGAGGGGGCCGGGCTCTATTTCCGGGACCGGGGCATCCAGGCGGTGACCACCGTGCCCGCCAGCCAGGAGCTCCATGGCTTCTTCGCCAAGCAGGGCTTTTTCGAGTGCTTCACCCAGGACGAGCATCACTGGACCCCGGAGCTGGGCCAAAAGGCCCCGGAGACCCTGCCCAAGATGAAGCTGGTAAATGCGGCGGAATACGGCGTGCTGCGGGAGGGCCTGCTGTCTAAGCTGGGCCATATCGCCCTGCCCATGGATGCCCTGCTCTATCAGGCCGGGTGCTGCCGCATCGACGGCGGCGGCATGTACCTGGTGGGTGCCCCCGCCGGCCCCGCCGCCCTGTGCGCCGAGGGCACCGGGGACAAGACCCTGCTGGTGAAGGAGCTCATCGGCAGCCCGGAGGCGGTGGACCAGATCGCCGCCGTGCTGCCCCAGCTGCTGCCCAAGTTCGGCGGGACCTACCGCACGTTGGGCGACAGCGTCCCCTTCGGCATGATGAAGTGGCTCTCCCCGGAGCTGGATCAGGCTTGGGACCGGGACGTCCGGGCCTATCTGGGCCTGGCATTTGACTGAAAACTTGCAAATTGCACAAAAACAGCCCTTTCATTTTGTGAAAAGGGCTGTTTTTCTTTGCACCACAGGCGAACAGAAGAGGAAAAAAAGAGGACCACAGCCATTTGCCTGTGGTAACCCCAACAAAATTTATGATTTACACCTGGCCGTTTTGTGATATCATAGACACATCGGAAGAGGAAAAGGTTCCCTGAGTACAAAATGAAAGAGAACCTTCAAAACATAAACCGACTGAAAAAACTTTTAGGAGGAACGAAACAATGAACAAGTACATTGAGCGCGTCATTGAGGCCACCAAGGCCAAGAACTCCCACGAGCCCGAGTTTCTGCAGACCGTTGAGGAGGTCCTGACCTCTCTGGAGCCCGTCATCAACGCCCACCCCGAGTATGAGAAGGCCTGCCTGCTGGAGCGCATGGTCGAGCCCGAGCGCGCCATCGAGTTCCGCGTGACCTGGGAGGACGACAACCACGAGTGGCACGTCAACCGCGGCTACCGCGTTCAGTACAACGCGGCCCTCGGTCCCTTCAAGGGCGGTCTGCGCTTCGATCCCTCCGTCAACCTGTCCATCATCAAGTTCCTGGGCTTCGAGCAGGTCTTTAAGGACGCTATGACCGGTCTGCCCATCGGCGGCGCCAAGGGCGGCTCCGACTTCGACCCCCGCGGCCGCAGCGATGCCGAGATCATGCGCTTCTGCCAGGCCTTCATGACCGAGCTGTATCGCCACATCGGCCAGGACATCGACTGCCCCGCCGGCGACCTGGGCGTGGGCGGCCGTGAGATCGGCTACCTGTATGGCCAGTATCGCCGCATCGTCGGTGGTTCCGAGTTCGGTGCCGTGTCCGGCAAGTCCGTTGTCACCGGCGGTTCCATCCTGCGCCCCGAGGCCACCGGTTTCGGCGCTGTGTACTATCTGGTCGAGGCCCTGAAGCACGACGGCGTGGACATCAAGGGCAAGAAGATCGCCATTTCCGGCTACGGCAACGTGGGCTGGGGCATCATGAAGAAGGCCGCTGAGCTGGGTGCCGCTGTCACCTACTTCGCCGGCCCCGACGGCTACATCCACGATCCCGACGGCGTTGTCACCGAGGAGAAGCTGAACTACATCCTGGAGATGCGCGCCAACGATCCCAAGCACTGCAAGCCCTATGCTGACAAGTTCGGCTGCGAGTTCGTTCCCAACCAGAAGTGCTGGGGTGTCAAGGACGTGGACATCTACATGCCCGCCGCCACCCAGAACGATGTCAACCTGGAGTGGGCCAAGAAGATCGCCGAGTCCGGCGTGAAGTACTACATCGAGGTCGCCAACATGCCCACCACCAACGATGCTCTGGAGTTCCTGAAGGAGCAGAAGCACATGGTCGTGGCCCCCTCCAAGGCTGTTAACGCCTGCGGCGTGGCCGTGTCCGAGCTGGAGATGGCTCAGAACGCCGAGCGTCTGTACTGGACCGCCGAGGAAGTCGACGCCAAGATGCACGCCATCATGAAGAACATCTATCACAACTCTGTTGAGGCCGCTGAGCGCTATGGCCTGGGCTATGACCTGGTCGCCGGTGCCAACATCGTGGGCTTCCAGAAGGTTGCCGACGCTATGATGGCTCAGGGTATTTTCTAATCGAAAACCCAAACAAACCTTTCTTTCGGGGAAGCGGCAATGCCGTTTCCCCGATTTTTATGCCCATTTCCTATAGCTTTCCGCCGTGGGGCATGATATAATAGCTACACTTGCGGCTGCACAGCATATCCAGCCGCCTTTCTATGCGAATTTTTGATAAGGGAGTGGACCCTTTTGTCCAAATACGAAGCGGAAATCAAGCGCAGACGCACCTTTGCCATCATCTCTCCCCCCGACGCGGGTAAGACCACCCTGACGGAGAAGTTCCTGCTCTACGGCGGAGCCATTGCCCAGGCCGGTCAGGTCAAGGGCAAGAAGAACACCCGGGCCGCCACCTCCGACTGGATGGAGATCGAAAAGCAGCGCGGCATCTCGGTCACCTCCTCGGTGATGCAGTTTCAGTACGAGGGCTTCTGCATCAACATTCTGGATACCCCCGGTCACCAGGACTTCTCCGAGGATACCTACCGCACCCTGATGGCCGCCGACTCCGCCGTGATGGTCATCGACGCGGCCAAGGGCGTGGAGGCCCAGACCCGCAAGCTGTTCAAGGTTTGCGCCATGCGGGATATCCCCATCTTCACCTTCATCAACAAGATGGACCGGGAGAGCCGGGACCCCTTTGAGCTGTGCGAGGAGCTGGAGCATGAGCTGGGGCTGGACACCTATGCCGTGAACTGGCCCATCGGCTGCGGAAAGGACTTTCAGGGCGTGTACGACCGGCAGAACCGAAAGGTCATCCACTTCACCTCCAACACCAACGCCCGGGCGGCCACCGCCACCGAGGTCGAGCCCGATGACCCCGCCCTGGCCGACCTCATCGGACAGGCCCGCCGGGATCAGCTGGTGGACGAGATCGAGCTGCTGGACGGGGCCTCCTGCGACTTTGACATGGACCGGGTGCGCCACGGCAAGCTGTCCCCCGTGTTCTTCGGCTCCGCCCTGACCAACTTCGGCGTGGAGCCCTTTTTGGAGGAGTTCCTGCGCATGACCACCGCCCCCCTGCCCCGCCGGGCCGGGGACGAGATCATCGACTCCTTCGACGAGGACTTCTCCGCCTTTGTCTTTAAGATCCAGGCCAACATGAACAAGGCCCACCGGGACCGCATCGCCTTCATGCGGGTGGTCTCCGGCAAGTTCGAGGCGGACAAGGAGGTCTATCACATGCAGGGCGGCAAGAAGATCCGCCTCTCCCGCCCCCAGCAGCTGATGGCCGCCGAGCGGGAGATCATCGAGGAGGCCTATGCCGGAGATATCATCGGCGTGTTCGACCCGGGCATCTTCTCCATCGGCGACACCCTGTGCGCCCCGGGGAAGAAGTTCAAATTCGATCCCATCCCCACCTTCGCCCCGGAGCATTTCCAGCGCATCCGCTCCATCGACACCATGAAGCGCAAGCAGTTCTTAAAGGGTGTGGAGCAGATCGCCCAGGAGGGTGCCATCCAGATTTTCAAGACCCCCTACACCGGCATGGAGGAGGTCATCGTGGGCGTGGTGGGCACCCTGCAGTTCGACGTGCTGGAGTACCGCCTGCGCAGCGAGTATAACGTGGAGCTGTATAAAGAGGGCCTGCCCTACGAGTATCTGCGCTGGATCGTGCGGGACGACCCGGATGCCCCGCCACTGAAGGAGGAGGACCTGCTGCTGCCCAACGACGCCAAGCTGGTGGAGGACTACAAGGGCAACCAGCTGATCCTCTTCGCCGCCCAGTGGTCCATCCAGTGGGTGCAGGACAAGAACAAAGACCTGAAACTGGCCGAATTCGGCGGTGCCAAGTTCTGATAAACAAAGGTCGATCCCCCGGCGGGGGATTGACTGAGACTGTCGAAAAAGCCTGTCATTGCGAGGAGGCCCAACGGGCCGACGTGGCAATCCGTTCCTAAAACTCACGAGTATCAGCACATTCCCGACTTTTTGGTTACGGATTCCCACGTCGCTGCGCTCC
>OLFU01003539.1_pt1 | contig 10160 bp, 8 predicted proteins | sample 1605161 | NCBI WGS metagenome assembly OLFU01 (sample SAMEA3888914, study PRJEB22519) | human gut metagenome | biome: human gut; feature: human-associated habitat; material: faeces | place: Denmark | collected 2011
AGGAAAAGGGATGAGTGTGTTTTGAATATTACCTTGCGATACATTCACCTGCGAAGCAGCCATCCCAACTGTCACGCTCATAAGAAGCTCATGAATAGCAGGACTATTGAGCACAAGAACAATGAATGTAGGATTACAATAATTGCGAAAATAATCTATTCGTACAGTTTTATCTGATAAAATAAGATTATCGCATTCTTTGTCAACCAAACATACAATTCCTGTTCGATTTACAGGTCCTGCTCTTGTAATAAGTATATCTCCATATTTTACACTATGTTCTGAATTAACACTGTAGTTTGGAGGTAACACCTTGTTTTCGTTGGGCAAAAAATCATTCTCTTGTATTGCAGTGGTGGTTAGAACACCCCATTCTTCTCCTCTTTTTGGGCGTTTTTCACAGTTAGGACTTTTGCCAGCATTAGTACCCATTATAACATCACGCAATCTACACCATTCCCACCCCTTCGGAATCTCAAACGGAATCTCCTCATCAATACACTTCACCTCGCCCGTAGCGAGAAACTTCTCATAATAGGAATTGTCCTCACCGCGATAGATAATGGATTCGTTCTTGTCTTTTTTGATTTTCTTCTCTTTGAGCAACCGAGCCTTTTCCTCCCTAATCCGTTCAAGAAGTACTGATGCAGGTTCGTCATTCGGATCTTGCGGTACAAGTTTTCCCTGTATCGCCCATTGAAGTATGCTGTTTTTAAGTTGTTTTCCGTTCATTTATTTGCTGTATTGAAATGTGAAACGCTGTCTCACATATTTATCATTCGGGATATTCGTCAAGAATCTTGTCAAGTTGAGCCTGCAATTCTTCTCGCTTGGGGAGGTATAATTGGTATCTGGCAGCAAAAAGTTGATTCGTAACACCTTCGAGTGCATACTCCAACAGCAGCTCATCTTTCTTTGCGCCCAACACAATCCCGATAGGAGGATTATCATCATTCTGACATATCTCTGTCTTGAAATAGTTCAGGTAAAGATTCATCTGACCTATGTCTCCATGCTTGATCTCACCCCGTTTTAAGTCTATCAGAACATAACATTTCAATATGCAATGATAGAACACCAAGTCCACCTTGAGTCGTCTGCTTCCAATGTGCATCACAAACTGGCGCCCCACGAAGGCAAACCCCCGTCCGAGTTCCAGTAAGAACTTTTCCATATTGGCCTTCAGAGCTGCTTCCAATTCACCTTCCTTGTACTGTTTCTTCTGCGGAAGACCAGCAAATTCAAGAACAAAAGGGTCTCGGAGTATATCCTGTGGCGTAAGTACCTGATGCCCCTCGTTTGCCAAAGCCAATACACCCTTCTTATCCGTACTCAAAGCAAGACGTTGAAACAATGCACTTTTTATTTGCCGTTTCAGTTCCCGTACTTTCCAGCCTTGACGTATGGATTCGGTGAAATAGAATTTCATTTCCAAAGGGTCATCACATTTCAACAACTCGAAATAATGACTCCATGTCAATTTGTGAGACAGTGTCTCACTTTTTGGGAAAGCGAGATAGAGTTTACGCATATAGGTTAAATTGGACCGGCTGAACCCACGACCGCATCTTATTGTCAAGTCCTTTGATAGATTTACGAGAAGCTGTTTGCCGTATTCAGCCCGAGCCTGCCCTTTCTGCTCAAATTCAACAATGTATTGCCCTGTCTTCCAGTTTGCATCCAGAAGGTGCGCATTTACGGATGTTATGGCATCGGCCTTAGCCTCCGTCCATAAATCCGTAATATGGTTGACAAGTTCACTGTACGCCGGATCGTTATATTGCACTATCGTTGTCTCTGTACTCATCTTGTTTGAATTATGATTTTTTGAAACAGTCATGATTACTGAACAGTTTTATTATTCCATTTGAGGGCACTCAAATAATGATTAAAAATCCGAATATTTATTCTTTTGCTCTATGAAAAAATGATAAAGTTTTTTCCCTATCTTATCTTTTGTAAATGTCCTCTCATGTTCTATGGGTATGGTCGATAGTCTTATTTTTGACACACCTTTTTGGAAAAAATCAAATTGCTCTGGACATATTCTAAATTGCGCAGTTGAATTGATTGAGGTAACAGGAATAACAATATTTCCTGAAATAATACCTGTCGATTCAGAGTCTGTATTGATAAGATTTCCTTTCAATTCAAGAATTTCATTGTCAAAATTTTTGACAAGCATTGTTGATTCTTTCATGAAATTCAAGCGGTCTGATTCTACAATCGCAATAATGTAATATGTCGTATCTTGTCGAGCCACACTATATGTCACACTGCACCCTTCTGCAGCTAATGGTTTATAAGTATAACTCACTGTTTGTGCATAACTCAAATGTCCGATAGAGAACATAAGAAGTATAATAAGTACTTTAATTCTCATGATTTTCAATATTAATTCCCAAAATCTTTTGTATCTCAGCCAAGGTCTTGTCTATCTCATGGTCAAGAGCCGCCCGTTTTTTATAATAGTCAGCCAGCAGCTCGGCCGGAGGCAAAATTTCTTCATCTTCTTTCGGGAACTTGCATAAGTCGAAATTGCAGTCAGACGCAATTAAGTCTTCGACTGAATAGCAGCGGGCTTTCTCGTTCCCTTCCTCAATAATGATTTCCTTACGGTCATTCCACCATTCTTTGATAGGATTACAATGCTCCAAACGCATCGGTTTTGTTTTGGAGAAATGCTTGTATCCCTCCGGCATATCCAAACGATAAAACCAGGTTTCCTTAGTAAAGTAACCTACAGGTGAATCTTCTGCCTTTTCGTTATTGAAGAACAGAATGTTGGTCGCAATAGGGGTATATGGTGCGAAAATACTACCCGGCAATCGGATAATAGTATGCAGATTGAAGTCTCGCAGTAATTTTGTCTTGATGGCAATCTTGGTATTATCTGCCCCAAACAGAAATCCATCTGGGACAATGACCGCAGCACGACCGTTCTTCTTCAACCGGTACATAATAAGTACCATAAACAAGTCGGCAGTCTCGCTGCTTCGCATATCAGAAGGGAAATGAGACTTAACATCGGCTTTCTCGTTCCCACCATATGGAGGATTCATGAGTACGACGTCAAATTTATCCTCTTCCGTATAGTTGAGAACATCTTTAGTCAGTGAGTTGTCATGAAATACCAATGGCTTATCTATGCCATGGAGCAAGAGATTTGTTACACACAGCATATAAGGGAATTGTTTCTTTTCTATACCAAATACGGATTGATTAAACTTCTCCCTGTCTTCAGCAGTAACCACACGCTTGTCAAGTTCTCCAAGCCAACTGGTAATAAAACCACCGGTCCCACAAGCGAAATCCGCCATCTTCTCCCCAATCTGCGGCTTGATTATTTCTGCCATAAATTCAGTTAAAGCTCTCGGCGTATAAAACTCGCCGGAAGATCCGGCGGACTGCATTTCCTTGAGTATGTTTTCGTAAATTTCACCGAAAGCATGACTTTCTTCATAGTCGGCAAGATTGAGATCGTCAATTACATTCAGAACCTGTCGGAGTTGTACCCCATCTTTCATATATTGGTTGGCATCCTCAAAAACAGTTCTTACAATTGCTTGCCGGATAGGTGTGTCGGGAGTAATCTCTATCTTCTTGAGTTTATCAAATACCACATTGTTGACAAATGATAGCAGGTCATCTCCCGTCAGGGCATGCCCGCTTCCATCATCGTGAGCCCAATTACGCCAACGGCATTCTTCAGGAATAATGGATTTATAATCATCCTCCATTTCCCAGTCATTCTCTTTCTCGTCATAAACTTTAAGAAAGAGCATCCATGCCATCTGCTCTATGCGCTGTGCGTCACCATTGATACCGGCATCATTGCGCATTATATTGCGTATCCGTTTTACGAAATTCGACAAACTCATATTTTACTTTTCTTTTTATGCTACATTATATATCAGTTGAGTCAGATTGTTTACTGCATTAAGGTAACCTTGCTTGCCGCCAAACAGTCTGGCTATGTTTGCAGGGGAGCCAAATCTTCTGAACGGGTCGTTTTTCAAAACTGAAAGATTCTCCAGTTCAGAAATACCCTCGTCCATATATTTGTCAAGCAGAGCTTCAAGCACGAGTCTGGCTTGCTCTCCATATTTACTAAAGACATCTCGTTTCTTTACTTGCTCTGCTCGTTCTCGTCTTGTCAAGGTCTTCTTTCCGTATGCAATATGACAGATAAAGTCAAAGTCATCCACATCATCCATATTCCGGTCATGCTTCAGAACCGCAAGGTCAATACCGGCTTCTTTAAGCGTTTTCGCTATTTCGCTTTTCCTTTTTAGGGCATTCCACTTAGAGGTAAAGGTTTCTATTGTCGCATATGTGTCAATAATATTCTTCTTAGTATAATCTGTGATGCTTTCTGTACGAAGTAGTTTCCCGTTCGTATCGTAAACGGAAACTACTTTATTGATTACTTTTACTTCACAACCATTTTTATCCACAATTGGTTTTGGTCGTGGCACCGGTGTCGGGCACTCACAAGGATTTTTGCCACAGATGGGACATGCCGAAGGTGGAGTAGGTTTTAGACAGACACAAGGATTTTTGCCGCAAACAGGACATGGCTTCGGAGGATAATCTGGATCAATCTCTATCGGGCCATCCCAATCCGGATCAGCAAAAAGGCGTGTCACATTGCGAAAGTCCATTACTACAAAATGTGTTTTCCCTTCTTTTTCACGAATGCGGGTGCCTCGTCCTATAATCTGCTTGAACTCTGTCATTGAGCCGATCTGTTGGTCGAGGACTATGAGTTTGACCATTTTGCAGTCAACACCAGTTGATAGTAATTTACTGGTCGTAGCTATTACCGGATATTTAGATGCAACAGAAATAAAATAATCTAGTTTCCCTTTGCCATATTCATCGCTGCCAGTAATGCGGACTACATAGTCGGGATTCTTTTTGCACATATCTGCATTGGCATTGACCAGTGCGATTCGCATTCTCTCCGCATGCGCTTCATCAGCACAAAATACAATGGTTTTTGCCATACGGTCTGTGCTTTTGAGATAGTTGGTTACTTCTTGTGCTACTTCCCGATGGCGATCTTCAATCACGATGTTATAATCATAGTCACTGTTGTTGTATATTCTATCCTCGATTTCATTGCCGTAAATATCCTTTTGACCTTTGATTGGCCGCCACTCATCCCCGATATTTGTTGTAATATTTATGACTTTAAATGGAGCAAGGAATCCATCTTCTATACCGTTTTTCAGACTATATGTGTAAACAGGTTCGCCAAAGTATCCAATACTTGATTGATATCGTGTCTCTTTGGGTGTTGCAGTCATGCCGATGTGTGTGGCAGAGGAAAAATAATCCAGTATAGTGCGCCAGTTGCTGTCATCTTTGGCACTTCCTCTATGACATTCGTCTATGATTACGAGATCAAAATAATTCGGATTAGGGAAAAGCTCCTGATAGTTTTTCGCATCATTTTGCCCAATAAGCTGTTGGTAAAGCGCAAAATACACTTGATGAGAAAGCAATTCTTTCAATTTATCCTTGTCTTTGGAATAATCTATTTTATGGATTACTTTTTCCAAAGGCTTGAAATCTTGTTCAATAGATTGATCTACCAATATATTGCGGTCGGCTAGATAAAGAACTTTTTTCTTTAATCCACTCTTAAGTAGTCTCCAGACTATTTGAAACGCAGTGTATGTCTTACCTGTACCGGTAGCCATCACAAGTAAAATACGGTTTTGCCCTTTTGCAATGGCGTTGATAGTACGATTTATAGCATTAAGTTGATAATATCTTGGAGGGAAAATATTTTGTCCGCTACACAATGGCTGGTTAATGACAGCTTCCTCCTGTTCATTAAGCCCGTTTCCTTCGTTTATCTCTTTTTTATATCGCTCAATCAATTCTTCGCGTGTTGGAAATTCATCCATACCGAAAAATCGTTCCTTCCCGGTTAGAAAATCATGCTCTGCAAAACCTTCTCCATTGGAGCTGAACGCAAATTTGACATCAAGCATTTTTGCGTATTCCATTGCCTGTTGCAAACCATAGGAAACAGTATGCTTGGTATCTTTTGCTTCAATAATAGCAATTGGTGTAGCTTTATTCACATAAAGCACATAGTCAGCAAACTTTGGTTTTTCACGATGCACAATATTACCATGCAAGCTGATTTTACCATCGGTAAATTTCACTTGTTGTTCCATGAAAATACTATCTTTTGTCCATCCCTTGCTTGTGATGGCATCGTTGATATAGCGGAACTTTACATCTTCCTCTGATAATTCATGACTAATGCTCATGTTCATATAATATTTTATTATCGGAAGTTCACCTCATCAAAATTCGGAGTTTGATATTCGTTTATCTATATCATTGGCGTTCTTTCTCGTCAGTTATCAAATCTTTCAAATCTACTTGAAGTATCTTTGAAATCGCTAAAAGTGTTTCCAAATCCGGCTGGTACCTGTTGCAAGCGTAACTATTGATTGTACTGAAACTCTTGCCAACTTGTTTTGCAAGCCAAGTTTGTGATATACCCTTTTGCTCAAGAATATCTTTTATCCTGTTCAACTTCATACCACTCTGAATTTTGCTACAAAATTACGCTAAATTTTGCGATATTAGAGCGCTTTCGACGAACAAAATTGCTTTCATGCAAAAGAACACACTTCTTGACCAGAAAAATGGGTTGATAGCATGTGCTGTTTTCGCGGAAAAACTTATAAATCGCGGGAACTTTGTGGTATCAAATTACAATGAGTATTGAATGTATAATTTGATAATCAGAAAGATATAGAATGTTATTCGGTTCAAGTGTGGAGTTGTTAGTTTATCGGACCGGAGGCTCTGGAATGCCCTTGCATCAAATAAACAATACCCCACACTTGGTAGATATATTTAAAAAATATACATCTACGCAAGTGATGAGTGTTGTATTGCCCATCCCTGATGCAATGAAATTTTCCAGATTTCCGATTCGGGATAAAAGCTAAACACTTTCATCAATCAATATGTCGCTACCCAGCGGATAGCATCACAAAGTTAGAAAATGTTTTTTAAATACAACGACTCAACGGGGTATTGTAACAACAAATTTCGGTTTAAAGTTTCAGAAAATCAATATTGATCTGAGAAAATGTTTACTCTTTCTTGCGGGGGTCTGCCCTTATGTAGGCCACAAAGACAAATATAAGCCCTCCGATAAGTGTCAAATACAAATCTTTCATAAATTCAGTACTCTAAAATAGTGCATAATCGGCACGTCTCACAATGATAGCTGAGTGCCCCCAAATAAAAAGAGAGGCATGGATCGCTCCACACCTCCCGTTGGTATTCAAATCTCCGGTTTATCCCCGGATGATTTTCAGATAGTACGTCAGACTTTGAATTACTACACCTTCGATAAACTCCACAAAAGCCGAGTTATCTCCCGAGGATGCCTCCTCCAAAGTCTCATAGTAGCGTCGCCTTGTCTCATTGTCCCCCTTGATATTGGCTATGGGATAACCGTGTTGCATCAATATCAGATTCATCAACAAACGGGCTGTCCTGCCATTCCCGTCAATAAAGGGATGGACAGACACCAGTTTCTCGTGCATCTGAGCGGCCAATACAACCGGGTGCATGGAATCCTTGTTTGCCTCGTACCATTGAAACAACTCGTCCATTTTGGGCTGTAACAGGTAAGGCTGGGGAGGAATATGCTTGCTGCCGCTGATAATGACAGGCACACGGCGGTATTTCCCCGCATTGTCCTTGTCTATGCTGTGCAGGACTATGGCATGAATATCCAAAAGCACACGTTCCGAGATCGGCTCTTTCTTTTGGGCTATGTCCTTAATAAAATCAATGGCCTCTTTATGGTTGATAGCCTCCAGATGCTCCCTTAACCCTTTGCCTGCAATGGTAATACCTTTGTTGACTACCATATCCGTTTCATGGAGGGTCAGGGTATTTCCCTCGATGCGGTTGCTGTCATAGGTGTATTCAATCTCCAGGGCCTCTGTGATGCGGTAATTTTCATTGGCCCGGTATTGATTCAGTTCACCTAAAAGGGTGTCGATCTGTTGCAACTTGTCATTCATACTCACAAAAATACACAAATTTCAGACAAAAGATAATTTCCGGTGCTCTTTTGGAGGCTTGTACACCTATCTTTCCATTGTATAAGAGAGATAGATGTACAACTCATGCGCAGATAGATTCCATTATTATAAGCAATTAAGTGCGCACACTCCAACTTTCATATCATAATGGATAATAGACAGACCGTAGCATTTCCGGTAAGAAACCCATTTATAGCTGAGATGGTAAGTTAATAACAGAGGGAGATTTCCGGGAAAACCCCACGCACATACTTTTGAATTATTTAGAAAGTAAGTGCGGAAAGTTTCAAGCTGTCGAATTTTTTTGTTCTATTCCTCTATAAGGTGCAGTTTTGGAAAATCCGACAGCCTGTCTTACTCTACAAACCACCTGTACTCGCTCTCTCCATACAGAGCCTTGTTTATTCCTTCAGCAAGTTGTGAGGCATTGAGCGCCCTGTCCAGAAAATTGTCGATGTAGGAGGACTTATTGGCCCCTGTGAGTAGGTTGTAGACCTTCCACATGGAAATCTCTCGGCTCTGTGCATCTACCCCGAAAGCCTCGTCTTGGTAGTAGGCCCTTGCCACCAGATTGATCTGGGTGTCTGTCATTAGAAGCTGGGGCAGTCTCTTTTTATCCTCCTGGGGCAGGCATTGATAAAGCCGTGATTTTCCTAAGAACTGAGCAAACTGATGTTCTGTCATGGAAGAGTTCACGAGGGTTTGCATCTGCCTTGTGTGTTTCTCGGGATTATAGAGCTGAAACAACTCCATGACAGCCTGAAAGAGGGCCTGTGTATTCATTACCTTGATCTCGCTCTTGTAGCCGTCCGTGGAGACACACATGTTACAGCAGACCATGTTCTGAAAGCCCACAAAGACTTTGAATTTCTCCGCGGATTTCTTGTTGTAGAGGTTTTCATGGTTGTAGGCCCTTACCCCTCCTACGGTCAGCTTTAAGGGGTTTCCGTCAATGTCCTCATGGATAGTGGGGATTTCAAAGCAGAACATCATCCGCTCATAGTAGATGGTCTTGTCTGTCTCCAAAAGCTGGTTCACGGGTTTGTGGATAGCCTCTGGGATTCTGCCCTTGATGATATGACTTACCCTTATTTCGGGACTGTCGATGGTTTCTCCCCGGAAGAACTGCTGTGCCGCCTCATGGACTGTCTCCACAAAGGCAGGGTGTGAAATGGTTACCTCGTTGTCTTTGGAGAAAACCGGGACCACACAATCACTTTGCAGGTGGCGGAGTGAAACCTCTTTGGTATTGGCCTCTATAAAGGGTGTGGTCTTATTCGTCCTGAGCGGCTGTGTAATATTGATAGGATGCTGTGTCGGCAGAGGAATGATCTCTTGCCTAACGGGATGGAGTTGGAGCGCTGTTGCCATAGTTTTGAGGGGTTTGGGGTTGAATGATGTTTGATTGGGGATTGAGGTTGCACCAGTTCAGGATGGCTTGACCTACTTTGGGAGTGATGGTGAACTCGGGACGGTCCATGAACAGGCCTGTTCTGTCTTTGGAAGCCTGCACATGGTGTTTGAGGTCTATATCCAGAACGACGGTAAATTCATAGTCCATGCCATCCCTTTGCATGGCTTTAAGGCCCACTTTCTCCGGGACCATCTTGCCGTTCTTTTCATTGAGCACATAATCCTGCTTGGTGCGCATGGTACAGATGATATGCACGGGTGATTGCAGAATTTTCTGTACAAAGGCATTCTGCCGGGGTGTAACCTTGGCCCAGTTTGCAAAGGAGTTGCCTTGCAGTCCTGCATGGAAATCCAGCAGATAGTCCCAGCATTGGGAGATACTGTCCACGATGATTACCTCCATACCTGCATTTTCACAGAGGGTGATGGCCTCGATGTAATTCTCCGGGGAGTAATCACCGCCGAGGGAGACCACATTGTAGGTCCCGAGGTGAGCATAGAGATCGGCAGAGCCATTTTCTGAATCTATGACAGCAATTTTAGACCAGTCCGAGGTCATGCCATAGGCTAACAGGAGGGCTGAGTAGGTTTTGCCCGAACCTGCACAGCCCTGAAGGGCCAATTTGATCTTGGCCTGCTTTCTTGTAGAGG
>OLFU01003545.1_pt1 | contig 10139 bp, 9 predicted proteins | sample 1605161 | NCBI WGS metagenome assembly OLFU01 (sample SAMEA3888914, study PRJEB22519) | human gut metagenome | biome: human gut; feature: human-associated habitat; material: faeces | place: Denmark | collected 2011
AAAGGCCCCATTGCAGCGGAACTCATCTTTTACAGTCAGAAATTAAAGGCTGTCATAATCTATATGTCCGGACCGTACACTCACCGCTATGAAGCGGTTAAAGAGCTTTACGGCACCCCCGCCATCAAGGGAGATGCCTATGCCTACTGGGAAGGGCCTCAGTCCTATATTTCACTGAGTCAGGAAGATGCCTATATCACTCTCCGGCTCACCTCCCGGAAAATAGAATAGTCACAATATAGAGGGGCCCCGCTGCCTGTCGCCAATCAAAAAAGCTTTGAATAACGCTATGTGTTATTCAAAGCTTTTTAAATTATCTTTGTTTCTGTTCACTCCAGCAACAGGTATTTAACCCAATGGAATCACTGCAGAATCCGGAGCCTCTGTCCGGATTATACTGTCTGGTTGCACCAAGAACATACCGGAACCCCATATAAAGCAGCGGAATGTTGCAGTACACAATAATGATATTTCCAAGATCCGAAAAGGCCCAGAGATTACTCAGATCATATCCGGCAATATTGCAGAAAATACCAAAGGCGGCTACAAATACACCAAGCAGACGGATACTGTGAATCAGTGCCGGAGTGGAAGAAATACGGTTGGCCGCAATTTCTGAGAATGTAATCATCCCTACCATGGTCGTATAGGCAAAAAGGCAGAAGCACAGCGATAACAGGAACATAGCCACCGTATCCAGCGCCCCTGGCGCCATGGCATGAATGGAAAGCATGAACTTAGGATATGTCCCTGCCGCTTCCCAGCCAGCGGGATTGGCCGACCACTGCTGTGCCATAATGACTACAAATCCTGTCATGGTACAGATGATATGGGTATCCAGAAATACTCCCAGAGCCCCTACCAGTCCCTGTTCACAGGGATGTCTGGCGTCCGCAGCCGCAGCCGCCATGGTTATGGTACCCTGTCCAGCTTCATTGGACATAAGTCCACGCTTAACCCCCTGAACCAGAGCCACACCAAAGGCCCCGCCAAATACAGCTTCCGGCTTAAAGGCCCCGGCAAACACCGCTTCAAAGAAATAGGGTACCCTATGCAGATTGGTAACAATAAGGAAAAGCACCGTACCTACATACACAACCGCCATAACCGGCACCATGGCATCGGTCGCCCGGGTTACCCGCTTAATGCCCCCAAAGGCAATCAGCGCGGCCAGCCCTACCACCAGTATGGACACTACATAATAAAAGGAAGACTGTACCGGTATGGATGTTCCTGTGGCCACTTCCGCCATAGCTCCGATGGATGTGACTACATTAAATCCCTGGGCAGGAAGGCAGAACATGGCATAGAGAATATATACACAAGACAGCGCCACGCCTATCCAGGTTCTGTCCCCCAAGAGTTTGCGCGCGTAGAAGGGAAGTCCTCCCACAAATTCATCCCCGCGCTTTTCCTTAAACAGCTGAGCCAGAACACTTTCCGTATAGGCGGTAGCCATACCGAAGAAGGCCGAAATCCACATCCAGAACAGTGCCCCCGGACCACCAGCCGCAATAGCCCCGGTAACCCCGATAATATTGCCCGGCCCTACACGCATGGCCGAACTCAGAAAGAAGGCCGCCAGAGGGGAAATCCCTGAATCGGACCGGCGCCTGTGCACCAGAAGCCGGATCCCCTTCTTAAAATACCGTACCTGAATAAATCCAAGCCGGAATGTGAAATAAAGCCCGGAACCGACCAGCACAATGATGGCCAGTGAGAAATTTCCCAGAATCGGTATCTGCTGATACCAGGTAAAATTCTTTGGGAAATCCCAGAAAAAATCGGATACCGGTGTAATGAAAGAAAGCACCGCGTTAACGGCGGCAAACAGGCTTTCCATAAAAAACCTCCTGAAAAAATAATAGGGCAAAGCACAATATATGTGCCTTACCCCATCAATAATCTGCTTCCCTGCAGACTTTATCCTGATACTTACTGTCTGACACCCACTTCATCCATTGCTGCTTTGAGCTTGCCAGCCAGGCCCTGCATCTTCTTCTTGGAAACAGAGCATACAGCCAGACGGATTCCCTTTTTCAGCGGAACCATGAAAATATTATCTTCCTGCAGCTTATCGCATACAGTCTGTGCCCCTTCCATAGGAATGGTAATAAAGAATCCGGAAATATATGGTACATACTTGATTCCCAGTTCATCCGCTTCCTTCATGAAAATATTGGCTCTCTGCTGAATCATTTCAAAATAGAATTTACGTTCTTCATCCAGTTTTTCAATCTTAGCCGGATCTCTGCAGATAGCAATCATAGCCTGCTGCGGAGCAGAGTTGCAGTTAGACCAGGTAGCACGGCTGGAATACTGATTGATATCTACAAATTCCTTAGCTACCCCTTCATCAGATGTAATACCAATCATGGCACCCATGCGCTGGCCATACAGGGTAAAGCCCTTGCTCAGTGTATAGGCAACAATGACGAGAATATTCTTTGGCAGATTGCCAAAAACCTTGAAGAACTTTCTGCATTCCTTCTTTTCCCCGCTGTAGTCAAGATAAGCCACATCCGGAACAAGGATTACATTCTTATCTGTATTTTCCACTGCTGCTCTGATGGCATCAACCGCTGCCTGCCATTCAGCTACGGTCATGCAGTACCCAGTCGGGTTATTAGCAATACCGTTGAGAAGGATAACCGTATTCTTCTGCTTAGATACCAGGTCATTAAGCTGAATACGGAAATCATCCAGATCAAAATGGCCTTCCTTGTTAATAAGGGCGAACGTACGAATCTTACGGTTGTTATCCTTGATTACACTGTCATAAGCACCCCAGTGCCAGTCGGTGATAAGGATTTCATCCCCAATTTCACTGTAATTATGTACTGCATGGTGAAGAACACCTGTGCCGCCAGGAGTGGAGCATGCGCGGATATATCCGGCAGGGCGGGATTCACCAAAACACTGATCAATGCAGTCATCCAGATATTCAGCATATCCCTGGATCGGCGCATAAGAAGAATACTGGCGTGGAGTCAGCTTTTTATATTCTTCCTGTACAACATCCAAAACCACCAGATTGCCATCTTCATCCAGAATGGAACCTACGGTGGCGTTAATGACTTTATCATTTCCCAGCTTATCTGCCAGCGCTACCGCCTTGTTATTCGCTGCAAAAATATTATCCTGTGCAAACTTTCCTTTAGCCTGCTTTGCTGCAATACTATACATGAAAAACCTCCCATGTGACATGAGCCCTGGATTACGGTCTCCTTACATTTATTACGATTACATTGTATCATTACGTCTACCATTGTTCAACACTAAATTGCATTATCTTTACATTTCATGCACACTTTTTACTAATAAATGTATACTTATTAATCTCGCAATAAAAACACTCAGAGAATTGCCTGAACTCTCCTCTGGGCTCCCCCGTAGGCAACAGAGCTTCTGTACAACGATCCTATTTCATTGAAAACTGCTACGCAAAGCATTCCTTCAGAGTGTACAATGGCGATTTTTTCTTAAACTTCCACGCTGTTGAACAACAAAAAACCCTTTCCTGATTTTTATCAGAAAAAGAGCTCTTCGCCAGCCTGCACTTGCAATAACTTCAGGCATAACACAACATAGCTGTGTTATTTCAACATATCCAGTTCTGTTTCCAGAGGAATACCTTTATACTTATCTTCATTTCCTGCATTCCGGGCAATAACCGCTGCCACCATATCCATAGCCTGCTTTACAGAATCCTTAAGCGGCATACCATGGAGCATATGCCCTAGTACCAGAGATGAGAAAATATCTCCGGTCCCTGGAAAACGAACAGGAATCTTGTGAAATGGAATCATAAACCAAGAATCTGTCTTATGTTCATATCCGCAAACCACATCCTGACCTTCTACAACAGCACTGGTGATAATTATGGATTTACTTCCAGCCTGTCTGAGCTTTTCAATCAATTCCACCATAGATTTTCTATCTATACCTTCTGCCTTATACTCCACACCGGCCAGCAAACAGGCTTCTGTATAATTAGGTACTATGACATCTGCACAGGCAGTCAGGTGCTTCATATGCATCAATGCACTCTCTGTCACCCCATTATAGAGTTTCCCGTCATCTCCCATGATGGGGTCGGTAAAAATAAGGGTTCCCTGCTTTTTCTGTTCCTCACAGTAATGGGCAATCAGCTGAGCCTGCTCTTCAGATACAATAAACCCCGTGGCAATGGCATCATAATGGAACCCCAGATTCTTCCACACTTTCAATGTGTTTTTCATATACTCTGTGGTTTCCATAATTTCAAACTGACCATAATCCAGTGTATTCGATACCAGCGCCGTAGGCAGTGTATACAGAATATGCCCCATATGAGCCAGTACTGGCATCATAGCCGCCAGAGCTACCTTACCATAGCCCGGAAGATCGTTAATCAGTAAAATCTGTTTGCTTTCCATAATATGTTCCACCTCAGTCAGACAACCTGTTATCTCTATTCCTTACTTCAACCCTGTAGAATGTGTTTCATCATCTATAATTTCACCACTTTCCACATGCGGCATAACCAAATGTTTAAGTGCATAGTCCCATAGCACCGAAGATCCTTCTGCCGTATGCTCATTTCTCTTCATAATCTGTGACAATCTCACCTTATGCTCCTTCCATGCTCTGCCATCCGTAGCTGCATTGAGCATCATTGGCTGAATTCTGTCCATAGTTCGGGCAAACTGCGCTTCCGGGGATTTCCCTTCTTCAAATTCCTTCCACAGATTCATGAAATAAATTCCCTGCTCCTCGGGAAGCATACCATATAACTTTTCTGCTGCTGCGTATTCCCTCTGGTGTATCTCTTCTGCATCCACCCCTGCATAGGCATAGGTATCCCCAGCATAGATTTCTACCAGATCATGAATAAGCAGCATGGTCATGGTTTTCAGCTTGTCAATTGGATGTTCCGCATATTCGGAGAGAATCATACACATAACAGCCATATGCCAGGCATGCTCTGCATCATTCTCCATACGCGATGCATCGGATACATAGGTCTGACGAAATATATTCTTTTCTTTATCTATCGCTAATATAAATTCAAGCTGTTTGTCCAATCTATCTTTTTTCATTCTCTTTCCCCTTATTATACATGCATCTTTACAACCAGTATATATTCTCTTCCATTATGAGGAAATAAGTCACTGCAATCAATTTCTTCAAGGAATTCTATTTCTTCCCGCATTTTCAACATTTCCACATAAGATGCAGATGGATAGTAAAAGAAAAGAAGCATGTTCCTTGGGGATCTTTTATAGGATTCCCTGAGATCATCCAGCACCTGACACAAAATATCTGTGCAAAATGGATTAAAGAAAAAAGCACGGTCGACTGCAGGAGTAACTAAAAAATCCACAGCATCTCCCAGAATAAATTCCGTTCGTTTTCCTGAAGGGGCCTGCTTTCGGTTCTGCAATGCCCGTTCATACAGACGGGGATTATATTCAATGCCTATAGCATGGCATTTGGTATGAAAAGCTACAAAGAAATCCACGCGTCCTTTTCCACAGCCATAATCCACCAATGTATTGTTCTTCCCTATATACCCGCTTTCACACAAACGGGCAAGTACCGGATAATCTGTCGGCTCATAAGGATACCGGGTGAAATCAGATATACTGTCATCCCTGCCAGTAGTCTTAATATGCAGTATTCTGTCCCAAATCTGATTTATATCATCCATATTGACCTCTTCCGCCATATCGGCTCACAATCTTCCGGAACTGCCGGCTGTTATTTCTTTCTGCTGCCGGATGATGGATGTTCTCCTAAAAACTGATAAACTTTCTGTTCATATTCCCCTGTACCTGTCTGATAAGCCATGGCATGGCTGGCTCCTCTGGCAAAATAAATCTCCTTCTTCTGGCTGGTGCAGGCCGCATACAGCGCCCTGGCCTCCTCTGGCGGAACCAGAGTATCATCCGTCCCATGAATAAACAATACAGGTGATGTCATATGCTTCACTGCAACTCCAGGATCATAATAGTCCAGCACATGGCCTGTATGAAACCAGGTCGCAGCTTCTACAAATGGTGTAATTATCTTTACCCCTTTTATAAGCGGGCTTTCGGAACGGATAGACGCCAGCTTCCCCGTGGCCATGTTCATAATGTTTCCATATGAACTGTCAGCTACATAGAATGCAATCGTATGTCCTCCATCCGTCTGGGCATACAGAAGTTCCATCGCTGCCCCTAAGGAAATGCCATGCATTCCAATCTTCACCTGGGCATCCTTCGTACGGAGCCATGTTACCCACGCATTAATGTCCCCGATTTCATGCGTTCCCCAGGTGGTGCCCCTGCCGCCGCTTTCTCCAAATCCACGATGATCCACAAGCAGCACATTGTATCCCAGTTTCCGGTACAGGGGAACATACGTAAGCGACATTCCCCGATTATGATAGATTCCATGAAAAATAATCACCGTCTTGTGCAAATCTCTGACTGCCGGTACATAAGTACCTGCCAGACGCGTACCATCCGGAGCCGTTATAAATACCTCTTTCCACCTGTATTTACTTTCTGCCGCTTTTATCACCGACATATCCCTGGAATCATCGTTAACACCAAGAATCACATCCCATGGAGCCGTCATAAATTCCGTATATATAAGATTCCCCACATAAAGCCCGCCAGCCAATCCTACAATCAGAACAGCCAAGGCCATGGCCCTAAAAAACTTACTCATTCAATAGTCCCCCACATATGCTTATTATTAGATTGTATACCATATAGCGAAGATTTTAAACAAAAAAGAGTCCGCAAACTTGGTTTGCAGACCCCTGCCATAAATTCATACGCAAATTCAAAAGATTTCAGATTTTAGCATTTCATCAAGATTTAATTACTTCACCCAGCAAATGCAAATATTCCTCAATAACTAACTACGTTAGGTGCAATTTAATTTATTTTTCTTACTGTTCCTCAGCCTGAACACTCAACATAACTCCTTGATGAGTTTCTGCAGAAATAAAATTTCTGGTAAGAAGAAACCGTCTATTGTTCTTAAAATTCCAATAGGTTCCCATTCCCGTCTTTAAAGCATCCAACATTGCGAATGTCGCATTAGACCCATCCTCCTGCTTATCTTCTCCCAGAGTAGCCAGTGCTATTCGCATTTCAGCTATTAATAACTTCCATGATGCTTCCATATCTTCCTGTGAGTCAACATATACGGATAACAGTCTTATTCTATTAGACTTATCAATCCCCAAAATAATATATGGAGAATACATTCCATTGGCGGTCTGAAAATTCTCATTCCCATAGCAATAAAACCATGATATTTCGCCTGGTTCTTCAGCCTTTGTTTGTTCCACCTTTGAAAGTTTCACGTAACTCAAATTCCCAGCATCCACTGCATTAAATGATTTTTCAAAGCCATCTGCTGTAATTGTGTCATTTAAAGCCACATTCGTTCCATATGCATAACCAGTCTGACCACAGATTACAAATACCAGCAAGCTCAACATAAAAAATATACGTTTAAACATATTCCTCGTCCTCTCATTCAAACGTCTGATCATATGCAGTTAAACGAATATAAAACAAGTTAACCGTGGTAGGTGATGGCCCATGTTCGACCAGCATATTTCGGTTGGATTGTTCATTCCAGATTGCTGTTTGAAATGGCGGATTCTGTCCTTCCAGAAATGACATAAAATTCTGATCCGTTGCATCATCTATCCCTAATACCCCTAAAACAACATATTCCCATTTATAAGCCGTACTCAATGCAATTCCACTATGTGCATTTCCCTGAATAGTAATCTTGGACACATAACCTGATTTGTTGGTAAAAAGACCGATAACCACTGCATCATCCCCTTTGCCACTGATAATAGCATGTATATCATATGGCTTGTTTGGTTGTATTTCATCTATCATTTCTGACATAGGTAGATTAGTCTCTTTCGCTGCATTATGTATTTTAAGTCCCTGATAAAATTCATTGGCCGTATAATCAGAAATCTGTACCAGCTCAGGCTCAGCCGCTCCAGACCCAAACGCCGGAATTAATATACATACACATAGAATTAGCAGGCAATTTTTTAATAGTCTTCGAACATCACACATTTTTTCTCCTTTCTCTGATTGCGGATAAATGATAAGCGTAAAAAAACAAAGTAATTAAGGAATTATACTGTGTCTGTTTTTTCATCTTTTTTTCTATTTTCTATATCGTATCAAATCCAATGTGTAAAAATTCGGCCATTCATGATGATACAATAAAGATAATAAATTATTCATTTATGTGTATAGCATAAACATTATTCACACAGTGAGGTACATCTTATGAAAAAAATCCTGATTATCCTGCTCGCTATCCTGTGTATTCCACTCTCCAGCTACGCCATAACCTTGTCCACGCTTCATAATAATCCGGACAGATATTTAAAGGTAGATGAAGACTCCACCGCTGCAATGTATCTGGATACATATTCCGTTAAATCCATCCGTTATTCTCCACCATATTACACACTGAGTGCGAAAACCTATTTTGTACTTTATCCATACGATTACATCAGTCTCTGCACCCAGACTTTTAATTATGACTATAACTACAGCATGCGCTCAACGATTGATAAAGTCATTTCCGAAATGAATCAGAATGATGAGCCCTTGGATTCTGAAGAGATTTCAACCAGAGTAGAAAACTCTCTGCGTGAAAATTCTGGAATTAACGCCAATACCACAATTCTCTCTGTCTGGAGATTAAATGGTCGACTTATTAAGAATTTTTCCAGCGGCCACTCAACCAGCTTAGAAATAGATTACGATACATTCGGTTACCTAACAGCACAAGCCATATTTCAAACCTACTACAGTCAAAATTTTTAATAGAAGTATCCCTATTATCATTATCAAAAAAATACCAATTTAAATCAGCTAAAAGCAGGAAATGAAAACCTAATGTTCTCATTCCCTGCTTTTTTCATAGCTCATTTTCTTAAGTCTGTAATTATCATAAAATATTTCAAAATGTACAAAAGTTATGGCATAAAAATGTACAGATAATCTGGAAAAGTCTGAACATTCTTAAGTGAAAGTTTTTGTACATCCTTATCCTACTATTTAAAGAGTAACGACAAGGGATCGTCGTTACTGCCGACAATTCCACTGTAGTTGAAATTCGATGAATTTCCTATGCATGGCCGGCCTTTTCTAAAGTGTCGTCATAGGCATTCTTGCGACACCTATATCCATGCCAGCTGATGTACTCCCGTACATAGAAAGTACTTGGCTCATAAATATGACTAACCTAACCTATTCATCTCAATGTAACTCCTAGCGGCCTGGTAGGATAGAACACTAAAAAAACTCATCACATCTCTGTGATGAGTTTCCTTATTCAGCAATTCAACTGCCCGCCGCAATTTCAATATGGGAATCCTCCGGATTCCATTCCTCTGTGGTTTGCGGCTCGCGAAGACAATACTTTGTCTTCGCGCCTCACCAGGCCTTCGCATTTTCCTTCTGTATCCTTTTACTATTTTACCTACATAGGCATCCGGCCTGGGAGTTACCAAGATGGCCAAATAAAAAGAGACACCGTTTCAGGTGTCTCTTTTTATTTGGCAGCTTCCTATCCTCCCAGGCCGCTTCCAGCCAAGTACTTTCGGCGTTTGTGAGCTTAACTTCCGTGTTCGGCATGGGAACGGGTGTATCCTCACAGCTATTGCCACCATATCTGAAGGTTGTTCCTTCAAAACTATATAGAAGTATCACTGAAGCTCTCTGCTTCGGTCGCGTTGTGAAATCTTAAGTTAAGACCTCGACTTATTAGTACCGCATCGCTCCGCACATCACTGCGCTTCCACTTGCGGCCTATCAACCTCATAGTCTATAAGGAGTCTTACTCATTTCTGATGAGAAGTCTCATCTCGGGGTGGGCTTCACGCTTAGATGCTTTCAGCGTTTATCCCTTCCGGATGCGGCTTTCCAGCCGTGCCACTGGCGTGACAACTGGTACACCGTTGATCCGTCCACTCCGGTCCTCTCGTACTAGGAGCAGCTCCCCTCAAACTTCTTACGCCCGCGATGGATATGAACCAAACTGTCTCACGACGTTTTGAACCCAGCTCGCGTACCACTTTAATGGGCGAACAGCCCAACCCTTGGGACCTA
>OLFU01003546.1_pt1 | contig 10136 bp, 9 predicted proteins | sample 1605161 | NCBI WGS metagenome assembly OLFU01 (sample SAMEA3888914, study PRJEB22519) | human gut metagenome | biome: human gut; feature: human-associated habitat; material: faeces | place: Denmark | collected 2011
AAAGGAAAACAGTAAAATACTTGACTGTGCTGCCGGAACAGGGATATATGCATTTCACTTTGCAGAAAATAACCATAGTGTAACTGCTACAGATATTACGCCAAGGCATATAGACATTATTAATCGAACTCTTACCAATAAAAATTATCATATGAATACTTCTGTTTTGGATGCTACAGATATGTCCTGTTTCGCAGATGATTCATTTGATATTGTTCTCAATATGGGACCATTTTATCATTTGATTACAGAAGAGCAGAGAGAAAAATGCATGAAGGAATGTCTAAGAGTGTTAAGGAAAGGCGGGCTTTTGGTTACTGCGTACATTCCAAGATACTATGTTTTTCAATATATTGCTACGAGCAATGAAAAATATTTGGATGAACACTTGGCGAAACAACTTATTGAAACTGGTGTGCTGAAGCATGATGATGAGAAATGCTTTTGGACAGATACTTATTACTCATCAAAAGAAGAAATGGAATCAATTTACCAAAGATATAGATTAAAAATTGTAGACCATTTCGCCCAAGATGGTTTAGCTCCTCTTTTATCACAAAAGGTTGACAAATGGGATGAAAATCAGTTCAAAACATGGTGCGACTATCACTATAGTGTATGTCGGGAACAATCAATTTTAGGAGCAAGTAATCATGTTGTCATAATTGGGAAAAAATAAAAGAAATTGAAAAAACATAGTTATCCTTGCAGAAGCATTAGTTATTATGTTAGGATACTATCTAAGGAAAGTACCCATGACAGGGCGTTAAGCGTCCGGGGGACGCTTGTTTAGCGCCGACCGGAGCGGAGCGTAGAGGTAGCCTCCCGAGTTTTATGATACCGGGCAACCGGAATAAATAGGAAGGGGTGCTAGGTGCCAGTGGCACCTAGCACCGACCGAAACGGAGTGTAGACGTGGCGCCGATGACAGCTTATGAGATCATTACGATTTTCATTGGGATATTGGATTTGCTGATGTCCTTTGGTAGCTTGATTGTAGCGTTGCTTGCCTTTCTCGATAAAGAGAAAAGCTCTTCGAGGAAGAGCAGGCGAAAAAATAAAAATGCTTATCCTGTCTGCCAACAGGATAGGCGGTGTCCGTAAGGACATTTCTTTAGCCTAAACTCGGAGCATCCACCTTTGGAGTGGGTGCTTTCTGTTTAATTAGATATTATCATGTTATGTTTGATAATTCAGGAGGTTTTACTAATTTGGATAATTTTTTACAGTAAGGCGGTCAGTGCCTTTTTTGACAACCATATTGTCATCAAGCAGGTGTTGCTTGATTTCTTCGATATTTTCATTGATATGCTGCAAACTGTCAGCATACTCTTCTTCTGAATATTCATCTTTAGCATTTAGCATATTTTCACGAATTTCCAAAGCTTTCATATAGGTACAGAGTTTTTTATTGATGAGTTTGTTCTTAAAGGACAGCTTAACAGTAGCAGGTTTGAAATTGCCCTCATCGTCCTTATCTGCCTCAAATTTCATATCAATCTGGTCATCCAGTTTAAACAGTAATGACAATACATCAGAAACTGTTTCTATATCAAAATCCATGAAAATGTTAATGCTGATGCCTAGCGCATTGGCAATCTTTAAAAGCTGGTCAGGTTTTGGATTACGGATTCCATATTCATATTTCTTTATTGTTGCGGAGTTTATGCCGGATAACTGACCAAGCGTTTCCTGCGATATTCCACGCATATTGCGAAAGTATTTAATCTTTTCTCCAGTAGTCATAAAAATGCTCCTTTATGATTTGTTACCCCTATTCTATCACAATGGGACACATTTGTGTATAAAAATTTGATTAAATTGCTTGATAGACACAAATGTGTACTATATAATACGAGCAAATAAGGTCACAAAAGTGTACTAAAATGAAAACAGGAAGGAGAACACAATATGGAGAATACGATGAAGATGTATGTAACAGCAGATGAAGCTGCACAGATTCTTGGAGTATCAAGAGGATATGCTTACAAAATCATTCGTGGTCTTAATAATGAATTGAAAGAAAAAGGTTATCGAGTGATTTCAGGCAAAGTACCTACAAAGTATTTTGAAGAAAAGTTTTATGGTATGGCAGTTGGTTAATGGAGAGGAGATGATGATATGCCAGCTACAAGAGATGGTAAAACATGGCGCAGCCAGTTCTATTATGAGGACTGGCAGGGTATATGCCATAAAAAGAACAAAAGAGGCTTTAAGACAAAAGCAGAAGCAGAGGAGTGGGAGCGTAACTTCCGGCAACAGCAGAGAAAAGATTTGGATATTAACTTTGAGAATTTTGTTGAAATCTATTTCGCTGATGTGGAGAACCGGCTTAAAGAAAGCACAATCAAGAATAAAAGATATGTGTTTGATTTAAAGGTTACACCTTATTTCAAAAAGAAAAAGATGTGTGAGATTAAGACTTCAGATATCAGGGCTTGGCAGAATGAATTGATTAAGCAGGGGTACGCACCGACTTATCTTAAAAGTATTAATAACCAGTTGGCAGCACTATTCAATTATGCGGTCAGATATTATGACTTGAAAGATAACCCATGCAGGAAAGCAGGAAGTATCGGGAAAAGCAAGGCTGATGATATGGAGTTCTGGACAAAACAGGAGTTTAAGCAGTTTCTTCCGTCTATGGATAAGAAACCGGAAGCGAGATTGGCATTTATGATTCTGTATTGGACAGGGATGCGTATAGGAGAATTGCTGGCACTTACCTATGAAGATATTGATTTGGAAAAACGAATTATAAGCATTTCTAAATCATATCAGAGATTGGATGGAAAAGATGTAATTACACCGCCTAAGACACCAAAGAGCAATCGTAAGATTACTATTCCGCCATTTCTGGCAGAAGAATTAAAAGAATATTGCAATCATTTATATGGAATTATGCCAAATGAAAGAATGTTTCGGTTTACAAAATCTTATATGGAGCATGAGATTGTACGAGGCATAAAGGAAACAGGAGTTAAGAGAATCCGTATTCATGATCTGCGCCACAGCCACGCATCACTTCTGGTGGAGCTTGGATTTCAGCCATTGGCAATAGCGGAGCGGTTGGGACATGAAAAGATAGAAACAACATTAAATACTTATTCACATTTATACCCGAATAAGCAGGCAGAACTGGCAGACAGGCTAGAACTGGAGAATGAGGAGGACAATCTATGAGCGGAGTACACAAACATCCAACAATCAGCTTTCGTGTATCAGACAGGGAGCGGGAAATGATTGAAGCCAAGATACTTGCAAGCGGTATGCAGAAAAAAGATTATTTTGTCCGTTCCTGCATTTATAACAGAATATGTGTTGTAGGCAAGAAAGAGGTTATTTACAAGCTTGTAGAGGAATTACAGAATATGCAGACAAATATTTCTGAACTTGTAAAGCAATTGGAACAGCAGGAGGTAACGCTAACGGCTGATAGTCTGGCAGATATGCGAAATGATTGTATGGATATGTTATAGGCGATTATTTCAATGCTGGATGGTGCAAAGTATCTTTGGCAGGAAACACAGACTGATAAAGAAAAAAGTCCTGACAGCGGCAACTGTTAGGACTTGTGGTAACAAATGAAGATCTCTGTTACACATATAAATACAACTAGAGTATAGCAGAGGTTCTTCTAAGGAGCAAATAAAAGATTGGAAAATGGAGGACTTTTATGGAGGAACAGAAGACAGAATTAAAGATGATACGGATGTCGGAGGTTGAGTCACAGGAAGTGAAATGGCTGTGGTATCCGTTTATACCATATGGGAAGCTGACAATTATTCAGGGAGATCCGGGTGATGGAAAGACCACATTGGTGTTAAATATAGCAGCAAAGCTGTCAAAGGGAGAATGTCTCGACAGTGATATGGATGTGCAGGAGCCGGTAAATGTCATTTATCAGACAGCAGAGGATGGACTGGCAGATACAGTAAAGCCGAGGTTTGAACTTGCCGGGGCGGACTGTGAAAAGATACTGGTTATTGATGAAAGTGATAAATCCTTATCTATGGCAGATGAAAGACTGGAAGAGGCACTTGCTAAGACAGGGGCAAAAGTATTGATATTAGACCCGATACAGGCGTATCTCGGTGGTGGCATGGATATGAACCGGGCAAATGAGGCAAGAGATATGACGAAGAAGCTGGGAGCATTAGCAGAGAAATACCAGTGTGCAATTCTTCTTATTGGTCATATGAACAAGGCATCTGGTAATAAAGCAGCATACAGGGGAATGGGTTCCATTGACTTCTTTGCTGTGGCGAGGAGTGTGCTTCTGGTCGGCAGAATAGAGGGAGAACTTAATACAAGAGCAGTTGTTCAGATAAAGAACAATCTTGCGGCATTTGGACATCCAAAGGCATTTATGCTATCAGAAACGGGCTTTCATTGGTTGGGAGATTATGAGATTACCGCAGATGAAGTACTTGGCGGTATTGCACCAAAGGCAAATAAGCTGGAACAGGCAAAGCAAATGCTTCGTGAATTGGCAGAAACAACTAATATGGTGCAGAGTAATGAAGTTTTTGAAATGGCTGATGAACAGGGCATTTCAAAGAGAACAATGGAAAATGCAAAGAAAGAATTGGGCATCCGGGCAAAGAAAATCAATAACTCGTGGTATTGGGAACTGGATACAGTAAAACAGAGATAGGGTAAGAACGCAACATTGCAGGCTATATAGAAATTGCGGAGATAAACTTTGCAAGGTTGCAAAGCATATAGACTTTGCAGTGTTGCGGTCTTGAACGAGTTAGGAAAGGAATGGTGGATTGGTATGAAAAATGTACAGATTTCAGAAGAACTTTTCATTGCGATAATGAGATATTTTATGTTGGAACAGGAAGAACTATTGCCTCTGATAAAACAGGGGCTGGAGAAGAAACTGGATGCAATGGTAATGAGAGAATTGTATATAAAATATAAGACTGCACTAACGGAAGAAGAAAAGGAAAAGGCTCGAAAGGAATATTGGGATAGACGAGGTGTGCCGGAGAGTTTTCGGTGGTAGTTTTTCTTAAACATATATAACGGTTGCGTGTCACGCTTCCGTTAGAATAGATAAGGAAAATGAAAATGTGGTGTGGTTGATGCAATGGAGGCTTGTGTACACTGACTGCCGCAGGCAGAAAAGCTCCCGGCAGGGCGCAAAACCTGACTTGTCAGGTTGCATTTTTGATGGCGACAGCTCCTGAAAGGAGATGTTGATGTCAAAAGTGCATTTGCGTTACTTTCGACGAAAGTAACAAAGCCAGAGCGAGGAAACCTCGCTCTATGCCGATATCCGGCGCTAATATGACAGATAAAAGAAAGGGGAAGATTGCCTATGGAGAGAACGATAAGTGCAATGATCGGAAAAGGTTCTGTGAACCATAATACCAGAGCATTTACAGCTAAGAATGTAGATAAAAACAGAAGTGCTGATAATGTGGAATTTTGCCAGGAAGATATTAAGCAGGTTTATCATAAATTATTTGATGAAGCACTGGAACGATATAATGCAAAACAGAAACGAAAAGATCGCATGATTGATAATTACTATGAAAAAATCAGGAGGAGTAAGCAGGAAAAGTTATTTCATGAAGTGATATTTCAGATTGGAAATAAAGATGATATGAATGCCAAAAGTGAAGATGGATTGTTGGCAAAAAGGATTTTAACGGAATTTATGGACGAGTTCCAAGCCAGAAATCCGTACTTGTATGTATTCTCGGCACATTTGCATATGGATGAAGAAACACCGCATTTGCATATTGATTTTGTACCATATATTACAGGAAGTAAGCGAGGACTTGATACAAGGGTATCATTAAAATCTGCACTAGCGGCAGAAGGATTTGCTGGTGGTACAAGGGGTGCAACAGAATTAAATCAATGGATTGCATCAGAGAAGCAGGAACTTGCTACAGTCATGGAGCGATATGGTGTGGAATGGCTGAAAAAGGGAACACATGAGAAGCATTTGTCGGTGCTTGAATTTGAAAAGAAAGAGCGAGCAAAAGAAGTAGCTGAGCTGGATAGCCAAAAACAGGAAATATTTTCGGTGGTTTTACAGCTTGGGGAAGCGGTTTCTGTAAAGAAACAGGAATTGCAAAATGTTACTATAGAAAAGGAACTGGTTGAGGAAGCTATACAGAAGGCAAATGAAGAGAGAACTATAGCACAACAAGAGAAGGAAGTACTGCTTGCAGGTAATCAGAATTTGAGGATGGAGAATACAAGGCTTGAAAGTCGCAAGGACAGACTTCGCATGGAAAATCATGATTTGAAGCAGAAGCAGCTACAGTTGCAGACAGATAATGAAGAACTGGAACAAAGGAATGAAGATTTACAATATAAGAATAGTAAATTGAAGAATGTGAATGATCAGTTATCTGCTGACAATCACACTCTGGAGCAAAGGAATGATTCATTGAAATCTGATAATCAGGTATTAAGACAGAAATACAATGATTTGCAACAGAATAATGTTCAACTTGAAAAGCAACAGAATGAGCTTAAGAGCCATATAGAGCAGATGGTGCAGTCGGAGCAATTATTGCAGCGTGATGTAAGGAAGTATGATGAAGCACCGGAATGGCAGTTGCCGGAACCGGGAGCATTTGCAAGTGCTAAGTCATTTCGGGATAAGGTAGTCATGCCATTTGTGAATAAGCTTAAAACACTGATAAAGAATCTGACAATCCAGTGTGTAAGGCTAAAAGAGGAAGTAATACAGCTTCGAAAGGAAAAGAAGAGATTGTCAGATGATGTGGAGTTTTACAAGGGCAAGATTAAGAATATGAGTGATAGGACAGAGCTGTTGCAGGAAAAGGCTGATGATCTGGAGCGTGTGAAAAAATATGTTGGTGCGGAGCAGATTGATACAATTATTCGTAAGGTGAAAGAACAGGAGCGTACAGAGCAGCAGATAAGGCAGTATGATAGGTCTTATGGGGCAAGATAAAGAAAAATTATAAATTAAATTAGTATTGAAAGTATGATGTAAGATAATAATAAAAGCATGTAATAAAAAATACAATTGTGTAATAGATAATTTGAGAATTATGTTTTCTGTTCAATCATTTTTAACAAATGATTGAACAGAAAATTTTAAATAAATTGCTTGTACAGTTTTTAACAATTGATATAGAAATATATAAATTTTATTCTATTATTGAATTATGAATATGGCTAAGAATTACATTTGCTGCTGCTTCTTTTAATTCATATATATAATTAATATGTTTAATAACGGGACGAGTATTAGCTGTGGAACGTGTTACACCATTAATGTCAGTAGTTTCGACTTCTACATAGCCATTTTGAATAGCTTTTTGGGCACCTATATTGCTGTGGATATTGTTAATGTTTTGCAATTCTTTTTCTATCATTTCAGAATCGACATTTAATCCTGTATCTGAAAAAGACTGATATGTGACATATTTTATTGCTAAATTAGCATCTTTAAAATCTTTGATGGTTTTTTCAGGATTTTCCTGAATATATTTTAATGTGTCCGCATCTGGATTTGGAATTTGATATTTAATTTTAAGTTTTTGAATTTGGTGTTCGTTTTGTAAAGTATTTCGCAAATTATTAATGTCGAGTCCTTCAGTGTATTGATTAACTGTAAATGAATAATTTAAATGTGCTAATTTACAAGCCGAATTTAATATTCCTTCAAATGCAAATAAAAATTCTTTATATCCAAAACGTAAAGTACGCTGGTAGCTTACCATTTCTCGAAAAACATCATAATAGAATTCAGATGTTTCAGTATTTTGAATTTTTTTTGAGATAATTTCTTTATTATTTTTATCAAAATCCTTATAATTAAGATATGATTTTTTGTGTATATATCCAATTAATTCATTATCATTCTTTTCTTTAACAGATAAACTATATTCGATATCTTCAACAATTGTTTTATTATCTACTTGTTTGGTGTAATGATGAGTATATGTAATGTCATCCTTTAATGCATTAAGAACATTAGATAGAATTGTTCTAAAAGAGGCATTGTTAGTAATAACATCTCCGAGTTGAGATGAACTCATATTAATTTTTCCAAAGTAAAGTGCAATAGACATAATTTCCTCCTAAAATGGTAATAATGTATAAAAAAATGCAAATATAAAACTGGCAAAGATAAATGATCCACCAATAACAATCATTAGTCGGGAAAATTTATATAAAGCAATCGACTTAAAATTATCGTAGACACAATCCCAAATCATTAATGATGTAGCAGAATCAGTTATATTATTTATGACGTAACTTTCATAATTTTTAGATTCACGAAGCATATTTTTTAAGCTTCTCCAATTATGTAAATCATAAAAATCTTCTCGTATGGTTGGTAAAAAAACTGATATGTTATGACTCCCAACATTAAAAGTAATTTTACTGTTTTCTAATACTTGATAAGTTAATTCTTTATTGTACAAGGTACTATATGACTCTCTTCTTATAAATGGCCAACGGTGCCACTCATTCTCAGGACAAAGTTCCTTAAAAAGAATGTTTATGTTACAGCAAAAATGCTCATATACATTTGATAAAGTAATTGAAAAAACACTAACAATAGCAGAACCAAATGTTGCAAATATTGAGCCTAAAGAAATAGTATTTGACAAATCTGCAGTATTAGATATACATAATTTGAATATGAAAAAAGTAATAGTTATACATAAAATAAAACAAATTAAGTATATAACGTGATATATGTGTAAATGATTGATTTTCTTTTTTTTACAGGTTGTATATTTAGTAACTTGTCCTGATTGAATTTCAAAGGCATTAGTCAAGGGAATATGCTCCTTTCTATAATATACATAAAATATATTAACGTATTTACAATAATAAGTAAATATATTCAAAAAATTATATTGAATGTTTAGTGTAAAATTAGAAACAGTAGAATAATGCTAAACAAGCATAAAATATTTTTGGGGTGGAGGGTAACGAATTAGTTGGCTCCAGTTTGGCTCTAAAAATTTTAGATGAGGTACACAAAAATGCGAAATAAGATGAATATGAAGAATAAAACGCACAAATGTGTACCACAAAACAGCCAGATAAATCTCTCCGCCCAAGAGTTCGAATAGTATAATTATCCCAAGGCAACGCCCTTTATCCTCAAGGGGCAAAAATCTTTAGCCTAGGGAATGAATAAAGTAACGAGAAAATAAAGACCTTGTAGGGCGGAAAAACCGTTCTATGAGGTCTTTTTCTTTTACTTAAAACCATGGAGAAAGCCTTGAAAATAGAGGAATATAGAGAGATAAGAGAGAAGAAAGAGAGAGTAAGCCAAGAACTTGAAGGAAGTCCTAAGATGCCTTGAAAGAGAAAATAGGTGAGGATAAAGGATTTTGCTTTTGAGGATAAAGAGGGTTGTCCGAATATATTTTAAAAGCTCGCAAAGCCTAGTAAAATGGGCATCTGCGAGCTTGTTTTTTGTCTTGCGGTACTATTTTGGTACTAAAAATGAAAATATGATTGAATAATTTATGATAATTTTCCTTGGAGTTTATCGCATATCATTTTTATTTCGTCTGTCATTTGTTTTAAATTGGATATTGTAGGTGCTAACATGCCATGAACAAGAGCATTTCTATATTTCCGTAATTCCATAATGTGAGAGAATTCTACGGGTGAAAATATTAATTTTAAGTTATTTGCACTAAATGGAGTGCGGTAATTAGGATTCTTATTCATAGATATTGAATTAATAAGCCTCTCCAGTAAAATCCATTGTTCCACAAATTGCCCTATAGCGGTGTGTAATTCTGTATTTTCTTCAGTAGATGAGGTTTTTAGGCTGATATATATATTATATCTGTCTGAAAAAGTGTGGGGCAAAAAGTGCCGTCAAAATGCAGAAGTGGGGGCAAAAAGCGCCGTCGAAACAGCAAAGTGACGGCAAAAAGCGCCACCACTCAGATAAGCGAGAAAAAAGTCATGGTGGCGGAAAGTGCTATCAAAATGGAAAAGTGGTGGCGGAAAACGCCACTAAAACAGCAAAGTGATGGCAAAAAGTGCCGCCATATCAGTAATTGTGGTGGAATATTAAACACCACATATCATATATAGGGTTCAGGTGCTCCTGCCAAGACGAAAAATTATATAAACGCTGATGCGTTTATATTTTT
>OLFU01003549.1_pt1 | contig 10131 bp, 7 predicted proteins | sample 1605161 | NCBI WGS metagenome assembly OLFU01 (sample SAMEA3888914, study PRJEB22519) | human gut metagenome | biome: human gut; feature: human-associated habitat; material: faeces | place: Denmark | collected 2011
TACGGTCCGTTGAACTCCTGGAACGCCTGACAGAGCTGTGTTACCAGGTTGTAGAAAATAACCGGTGTAATGATCGGCACTGTCACAGAGAAGAACTGACGCCACTTGCCTGCTCCATCGATTGAAGCTGCCTCGTAGAGATCCTGCGGGACACCTTTTAACGCTGCAAGGAAAATGATCATTGCAGAACCAAACTGCCATACACGAAGCAGACAGATTACGAACAGGGAATACTTTGTATCGGACAGCCAGCTCGGACCTGCGATACCAAAAAGACCGAGGAATCCGTTTAAAAGTCCATCATCGCGGAACACGGCTTTCCAGAGCACCGCAATAGCAACTGATCCACCTAAGATGGAAGGTACATAGTAAGCGGTACGGAAAAAATTCACGCCCTTGATCTTGAAGTTCAGTATGTAAGCGATAAACAATGCAAATATCAGTTTTAAAGGAACCGTGATAAATGCATACTTGAATGTAACCGTCAACGCTGTCGTAATCTTCTTGGTTGTGAAGACATTCACATAGTTCTGAAGTGTTCCGACCACATTCATGCCCTTAAACAGATTGTAGTCTGTAAAACTATAGAATAATGAGGAACCCATCGGCCACAGTTTGAATACAAGGAAACCAAACAACCATGGCAAAATAAAGAAGAAGCCGATATTTTCTTTGCAAATGTCAACAAACGTTTTTTTCTTCTTTGGCACTGCAACATTTGCGGTATTACTTTTCTTAGCCAACCTTTTGTACCTCCTGCTTATCTTAAAATTTCATTCACTCACGACTTAAAATCAGTCTCTGCGCATAAGCCATCATGGCTATGCCCATCCGTTCGGAATCTTTTGAATCAAACGGTTCTTTTATCAGACCATCGATCATGGAAAGTCCAATTTCTGCATATTTTTCACTATTTAAAACGCCCAGATTGCAAGCCTTTACAATAGAATATCCCATCATTGCACTTTCTTTTTTACTGAAATCATTATTCCAGCCGGCGGCAAGAATATTTCTGATGGTCTTCTTAAAAATCTCTTCGAGAGATTTGTAATGTTCGAAAATCTCACGACTCATGCTATCTATCACGTCGATCACCGTCATAAGATACCATCCCGTCTGCTCCATATACGCCTGCTCCGACGGTGCCAGTGCCAGAAGCTGTCTGACGATCTTGGCATACTCCGCCTTGTTGTGATATCTGGTCTCATATTCCATATAGAATGGATACACCGCAAACATCACACTGCCGGATATGTTTCGGGAAGAATCTTCCACGCATCCGAATACGCCGTTTTCGGACTGCGGACTGTTCTTAAGCCACTCTGCATTTCTTTCTATCCAGGTGCGATACTGCTCTTCTCCCGTCTGATCATACAGGAAAAATCCGTACCTGCCAAACCGGTGGGCATCTGCCGCCGCACGAGCCGCTTTCTCCATCACCTCTTGCAGCTTTTGCTTTTCCGCTTCCGCGGCCAGGGGATACCATGCTCTGCATCCCTCCAGAACCATGACCGAAAGCTGCTCAACATCATGATCTTCTGCTATATATTCTGATACAAACTGATCAAAATTCATCATACACCTTTTTTAAAAATGGAGCTGCTGTCATAAGAACAGCAGCTCCGAATTCATGCAGTCAGATTACTGGGAAATAACGGCTGTTACACCATCATATAATGTCTGTGCTGCGTCCTCTACTGTGTAATCGCCATAGCTTAAACCAGCCATTACATCGTAGTATACACCATCGCTGCTCTTTAACTGAGAATCCTCGAACTTCGGATCAAGGCTGTTGGATACCCATGCAAGAACCTTACCGTTAGCCTCTACTACCTGGCCGTTTAATAAGCCTGCATCGTTAGCTGTCTTTAATGCGATCTGAGATACCGGAACACCCCTCTCAGAGCCAAGGATCTTTGCTGCTTCTTCGTTGTTCATCAAGAAGTTAACAAGTAATGCAGCCTCCTTCGGATGCTCGCATGTTGCGCTGATTGCCCAGCACATGGAAACCTTTGCGTATCCACCCTGATACTCGCCAAGATCTGTTAAGTAGTCACCAACAACGATCTCACGTCCCTCAGCTGCGCTTGCGAATTTGCTTGCAGAAGAATCCCACTCAAAGATACCTGCATAGTGTCCGTCGATCCAGTTCTGGTTCTGATCCAGAGATGCAGCACCGTCACCAGCGATTGTTGCTACAGAAGGAATTACATGAGCGTCCTCAAGATCCTGGATGAACTGAAGTCCCTCTGCGATCTGGTCTGTTGTGTAGTTGATCTGTCCGTCTGTTACCCAGTCGGTTCCGTATACAGACTCAAGATAGTATACCATGAGGATCATTCTGTCGTACTCACCTAAAGCTAACGGATAGTAATCATCTCCGTATGCTGCGAACTTCTCACCGCAAGCCTTTAACTCCTCTAATGTGGTCGGGAGCTCGCATCCGATCTCATCAAATGTTGTCTTGTCCCAGTAGAAAATTCTACCTGTCATGGAAATCGGGATACCTGCCTGGGATCCGTCAGATGCTGTACACATATCAAGATATGAGGAATCGATCTGGCTGAAATCAATTACGTTTGAGTAATCATTCAGGTTAAGGAAAGCGGTTCCATCATTGTCATACTGTGTAATCCAGTTCCAGTTGATCTGGTTTACATCCTGTGCGGTTCCTGCTGCGAATGCGGTAGCCATCTTAGCTTCCCATCCATCCCATGCAGCGTATGTAGGCTCTACGGTAATTCCCGGGTAAGCTGCCTCAAATGCCTCGATTGCCTTTAATGTTGCCTCGTGTCTGGTGTCACCACCCCACCATGACATTGTTAATGTACAATTCTCATAAGAACCATCATCGGTAGCTGCTGCCTCTGTAGCTGCTGCTGCTTCTGTCGCCGGAGTCTCCGGTGTTGTGGCTGCTGCGTCTGTGTTTGTCTCCTCAGATGCGGAACTTCCACAGGCTGCGGTAGAAAGTGCCATGGCTGCTACTAAACCGGTAGCCATTGTGCGTTTCAAGAAATCCTTTTTCATAGTTTTCTTCTCCTTTTTCTTTATTACTTGGCAATGTGCCCTTTCATCGTTTTGCACTCCGAAAGGTTTTAGTCACATTGCAATAATGTAAGTGCTTACATGTTGTATTATAGCACAGCCCTCATAAAAATGCACTACTTTTTTTCATATTTTAGCATTTTTTTGTTGGAATTGTTTCCATGGGCAAAAATGAGCAAAAAGTAGTCTATTGTGGCTGTTTTCCAATGTATGCCAGAATACCGCCGTCTACATATACAACGTGTCCGTTGACGAAGTTGGATGCATCGGAAGCCAGGAATACAGCGGTTCCCTGCAGATCCTCGGCAGTACCCCATCTTGCTGCCGGAGTCTTTGCAATGATGAACTGGTCAAACGGATGTCTGGAGCCGTCCGGCTGGATCTCACGGAGCGGAGCAGTCTGCGGTGTTGCGATATACCCCGGTCCGATACCGTTGCACTGAATGTTGTGCTCACCGTACTCAGACGCAATATTTCTTGTAAGCATTTTCAATCCGCCCTTTGCAGCTGCGTATGCAGATACAGTCTCACGTCCGAGCTCACTCATCATAGAGCAGATGTTGATGATCTTTCCGTGACCCTTCTTGATCATTCCAGGAATGACTGCCTTGGATACGATAAACGGTGCGTTCAGGTCGACGTCGATGACCTGTCTGAACTCGGAAGCCTTCATCTCAAGCATCGGGATACGTTTGATGATTCCTGCATTGTTGACAAGAATATCGATTGTTCCGACTTCCTTCTCGATCTGTGCCACCATGGCTTCCACCTGTTCCTCGTTTGTCACGTCGCAGACATAGCCGTGTGCCTTGATGCCTTTCTCTTCATAAGAAGCAAGTCCCTTGTCCACAAGTTCCTGCTTGATGTCGTTGAATACGATTGTTGCGCCTGCCTCTGCGAACGCAGTTGCGATTGCAAAACCGATTCCGTAGGATGCACCTGTTACAAGTGCTACTTTGCCCTCAAGTGAAAAATTGTCTAAAATTCCCATTTTTATGTTCTCCTTTTCTATTATTCATGCGGCATCAGCCGCAGTGGCCGAAAGTCGCATCGATTTCTTAACTGTCGCTCTGCGGTTACAGTGTCACGCCCTGTTTGAAGATTGCCATATCGTGGAAGCCCGCTTCCTCGCTGCAGACCTTTCTGCCGGATGCCACGTCGATCACGTAGTTGAACAGCTGCTGCCCCACTGCGTCTAACTCCGCATCCTCCACCAGCACGCCCGCATTGAAGTCGATCCAGTTTTTCTTCTTTCCGGCCAGCGTACTGTTGCTGGAGATCTTCACGGTCGGAACCGGCGATGCAAACGGTGTGCCGCGACCTGTTGTAAACAGCACGATATGTGCGCCGCTCGCTGCAAGTGCCGTCGCCGCCACCAGATCGTTGCCCGGCGCAGACAAAAGGTTTAATCCCGGAGTCTTTACACACTCTCCGTAGGAAAGCACGCCGCGCACCGGTGCGCTTCCGGACTTCTGTGTACAGCCCAGAGATTTATCTTCCAGTGTCGAGATACCGCCCTTCTTATTTCCAGGAGACGGATTCTCGTAAATCGTCTGATGATTGTCCTTGAAATACTGCTTGAAATCGTTAATCAGTGAGACTGTCTCATCAAACAGTTCCCTGTTGGCGCAGCGGTTCATCAGAAGCGTCTCCGCACCGAACATTTCCGGCACTTCAGTAAGGATCGTGGTGCCGCCCTTTCCGATGAGGAGATCGGAAAATCTGCCAACCAGCGGGTTCGCCGTAATTCCGGAGAATCCGTCGCTGCCTCCGCACTTCATTCCGATAATCAGCTTTGAGGCACTGATCGGCTCACGTTCAAACACGGACGCATAATTGATGAGCTCATCCAGGAGCTTTGCTCCCTCTTCCATCTCATCCTCACATTCCTGACAAACCAGGAACTTTACGCGGTTTTCATCGTAATCGCCGATGTATTTTTTCAGTTCGCCGATATTGCTGTTCTCGCAGCCCAGTCCGAGCACGAGAACGCCACCCGCATTCGGATGATTTACCAGATCCGCCAGAATCGTTCTGGTGTGTTCCTGGTCATCTCCCATCTGGGAACATCCGTACGGATGTGGGAATGCGATGACTTCCTCAACGCTTCCCTTCACTCTGGTGTTGGCTGCCTTCGCCATTGCGGTTGCAATATTGTTGACACAGCCGACGGTCGGGATGATCCAGACTTCGTTGCGGACACCCACTTTTCCGTTGGCGCGGGTAAAGCCCATGAACTTGACATCCTCCGTCTTTTTCACGTTCGTCTCCACCGGCTCATAAGTGTATTCCAGCAGATCGCCGAGTGCCGTCTTTAAATTATGTACATGCACCCACTGTCCGGCCGCAATGTCTTCCTTCGCATTGCCGATCCGGAAGCCGTATTTAATTACCTCGGATCCGGCCGCAATGTCGCGAATTGCCATCTTGTGTCCCGCCGGGATCGTTTCCTTAGCGGTAATCTCTTCCGTTCCCGCCAGAATGGTCTCCCCGGCTGCCAGTTCCTTCAATGCCACGATAACATTATCATTTTCATTGATCTTGATAAAATCCTTCATGAATCGTCTCCTGCCTGTTTTTCACAGTGTATTATGCAAAAATCTTCTCCATCGCCTTACGCATTCCAAGTGTACGGATCTCTTCTGTATAGGAAGTAACTGCATCCTCCACTCCTGCAAGAGCGCTCAGATCCTGTCCCCAGAATGCCTCGTTGGAGAGAACTGCGTGTGCATACTCTCTTGCATCCTTAGAGCTGTTGGCTGCGAAGAACTCCAATACTGCAGCGTCATCCAAGATATTGTACTCCTGTCCGTCGCGGTGTCCGATCAGTGCCTTGTCGCGGATCTCTGTTCCTGTGTAGAATGCCATCAGGGCTGCCAGTGAGAATGTCAGGTGTACCGGAAGCTTTCCTTCCTTCTCGATGTAGCCCAAGAAGCTCGGCATGCATCTTGCTCTCCACTTGGATACAGAGTTCAAGGAGATGGATAACAACGCATGCTTTACATACGGATTGTTGAATCTTGTGATTACCGCCTCTGCGAAATCGATCAGATCCTGCTTCGGAAGTGTCAGTGTCGGAATCACCTCATCGAAAATGGTCGCCTTCATGAAGTTGAAGATCAGTTCATCCTGCATGGACTCTAACACGATGTCGTTGCCGCACAGATAGGAGGCAAGCACGAAGGATGTGTGCGCTCCGTTTAAGATTCTGACCTTTCTCTGCTTATACGGCTTCTGGTTATCTGTAAAGATCACCGGAAGTCCTGCGTCCGGAAGCGGGAACTCTTTGCTGATGTCCTTTGCGCTCTCGATTACCCAGAGTGCGAACGGCTCGCCTGTTACAATCAGGTTATCCTGATAACCGAACTCCTTGCACAGTTCCTCTGCCTCGTCTCTCGGATATCCGGTAACGATACGGTCAACCAGTGTGGAGGTAAATACACAGGCATCATTCAGCCATGCGGTAAATCCCTCTTCCAGGTTCCAGAGTTTTGCAAGCTTTAATACACACTCTTTTAAATGAATACCATTGTCATCAATAAGCTCTACCGGCAGCATCACAAGACCCTTGTCAGCCGCACCGTTAAAGTGTTTGTATCTCTCGTATAAGAACTTGGTTAATTTTCCAGGATAGCTCTTCGGCGGGTTCATCTCCAGACGATCGGTATCGTCATACACGATTCCTGCCTCTGTTGTATTGGATACGATGTAACGGAGTGTATCCAGTTTCGCAAATGCCGCATACTTCTCATACTCGCCATATGCATCCACCGCATCCGCCACACTGGTTACAATACGGTTAATGCGCTTCGGTTCTCCGTCTACAATTCCGCGCAGCTGTACGGTGTACTGACATTCCTGCTCGTGGAAACGATCCAGGCTTCCGAACTCGATCGGCTTTACCAACACGATATCGCCATTGAATCTGCCCTGCTCGTTCGCTATATCAATCATATAGTCCACGAAAGCACGAAGGAAATTTCCCTCTCCAAACTGTAATACTCTGACAGGTCTTTCAACCTTTCCTGTTTTTTCTCTGCTTAATAAGTCCATGATATCCTCCTGGTATTCTGATATATACTGCATTTTGTTGCTTTGTAAGCGTTTACACCATGTATTCTTACACCTTTTATAGGATTAGTCAATATGTAATTTTGCACAATTTAGTGATGTTATCTATATTCTGTTCCTTTTTCTCCGTTCTTTTGGCATTTTTGTTATTTTTCCTCTTTCTGTTGTTGCTTTCTCAATTTTAATATTGTATAATAAATGCGGTTGCAATGAAACTGCTTTCACAGCTATACTTGTTTTGTGCCTTATACTATGTAACTTTACATGTAATGCCCGGGGAAGCGGACTCATTTCTTCCATATTAAGGAGTTTCAAAAGGAATCACACCATGACAATTTACGACATTTCGAAGAAAGCCGGTGTTTCCATTGCCACCGTCTCCCGTGTTCTAAACGGAAGCGATAAAGTCCGGCCAGCTACCCGAAAAAAGGTAATGGATATTATAGAAAAATACGACTATACTCCGAATGCATTTGCGCGCGGCATGGGGCTTCATTCCGTACAGACGATCGGTATTCTCTGTGCCGATTCCTCGGATCTTTTCCTCGCCAAGGCAGTGTATTATCTCGAACAGGAGCTTCAGTCCAACGGCTACGAATCCCTTTTATGCTGTACCGGTTACAATCTGGACATCAAGAAGAATTACTTAAACCTCATTCTTTCCAAGAAGGTGGACGGCATTATTCTCGTTGGTTCCAACTTCATCGGTACCAATGAGGAGGAGAACCAGTACATCAAGGACGTTTCCGCACAGGTTCCCATTATGCTGCTCAACGCTTCCTTTGACTATCCGAATGTGTACAGCACTCTCTGCGACGATTACACATCCATGTTTGAGGCAGCCGGTTCCATGCTTGACGCAGGGATTGAGGACATTCTCTATCTGTACAATTCCAATTCCTACAGCGGTGCCAAAAAACTGGGCGGTTTTCGTGCAGCCATGGAGGCACACTCCGTTCCGGATTATGAGAAACGGATTCTCTTCTACGATGGAGACCCGCAGCAGATGGACGACGTTGCCAATTATCTGGAGCGTCTTTCCAAAAAGAAGCTTAGCTTTCACGGCGTGATCGCATCGGAAGATCCGCTTGCCATCGGCGCCATGAAATACGCCAGACGCCAGGGGCTCCGCGTTCCGGAAGATTTGTCGGTAATTGGATATAATAATTCCATGCTCACCACCTGCTGTACACCGGAGCTTACCTCCGTTGACAACCGTCTTGAGACGCAGACGCATCAGCTGGTGCAGACTCTGCTCGGAGTTCTCCAGGGCGAGGAAATGCCGAAGAAATCCATTTTTTCCGGCAAACTTATCAAACGAGGCACTACATTATTTTAAGGTTTTCAAATATACCAAGAACAACTATGGAGGAAAAAAAGATGAAAACATTTATGGACAAAGACTTTTTACTGCAGACAGAGACAGCCAAAAAGCTGTACAACGATTATGCAGCAGCCACACCGATTCTGGATTACCACTGCCACATCAACCCGCAGGAGATTTACGAGGACCGTCAGTTCGAGAATATCACACAGGTATGGCTCGGCGGCGACCATTATAAATGGCGCTTCATGCGTTCCTGCGGCGTGGACGAGCGCTTCATTACAGGCGACGCTTCCGACAAGGAGAAATTCTTAAAGTGGGCCGAGGTACTCGGCAAAGCTATCGGCAATCCGCTCTTCCACTGGAGCCATCTGGAGCTGCAGAAATATTTCGGTTATCACGGCGTGCTCAACAAAAACACCGCTGAGGAAGTATGGGAGCTCTGCAACAAGCGTCTTGCTGAGCCGGATATGACTGTCCGCAATATCATCAAGCAGTCCAACGTCACACTGATCTGCACCACCGATGATCCGGTTGATTCTCTGGAGTGGCACAAGAAGATCGCCGAGGATGCTTCTTTCGACGTAAAGGTTCTTCCTGCATGGCGCCCAGACAAGGCAATGAACATTGAAAAACCGACCTATCTGGAGTACCTGGATCAGTTATCCGCAGTATCCGGCATCAAGGTTGCCACCTTCGCGGATCTGTGCAAGGCACTTTCCAACCGCATGGATTTCTTCGCTTCCATGGGATGCTGTGTCTCCGACCACGCGTTAGAGTATGTGATGTACGCTCCTGCTTCCGCAGAAGAGATCGAGAGCATCTTCGCAAAACGTCTTGCAGGAAATGACGTGACCAAGGAGGAAGAATTAAAGTTCAAGACTGCATTCATGGTCAATGTCGGCAAAGAATATGCAAAGCGCAACTGGGTAATGCAGCTGCACTACGGCTGCAAGCGCGACAACAACACACCGATGTTCAACAAGCTCGGACCGGATACCGGATATGACTGCATCAACAACTACGCTCCTTCTTCTGAGATGGCAGATTTCTTAAATGCCTTAAATCAGAGCGACGAGCTTCCGAAGACGATCATCTACAGCTTGAACCCGAACGACAACCAGGCCATCGGCACGATCCTCGGCTGCTTCCAGGATTCCACCGCAGTTGCAAAGATTCAGCAGGGTTCCGCATGGTGGTTCAACGATCACAAGACAGGCATGCAGGATCAGATGATCTCTCTCGCCAACCTTGGAAACCTTTCCGGATTCGTGGGAATGCTGACAGACTCCAGAAGCTTCTTATCCTATACCCGTCACGATTACTTCCGCAGAATTCTCTGCAATCTGATCGGCAACTGGGTAGAGAACGGCGAGTTCCCGGCAGACTACGAGACACTTGAGGAGATCATGAAGGGAATCTGCTACAACAATGCCGTCAACTACTTCGGATTTGACTTAAAGACCTGCTAATTGGTTTCCCATTGAAATGCCCGGTTTTCCGGGCATTTCATGCAACAATACATAGAAAGGATATTTTATCATGGAACTTAGAACAGCTGCATCTCCAAGAGATGTCAAACACTACACCACCGAACGTTTAAGAGAGGAATTTCTGATTGACGACCTGTTTTTGCCGGATGTCATCAAGCTTGTATACAGCCATATTGACCGTATCATCACAGGTTCTGC
>OLFU01003552.1_pt1 | contig 10124 bp, 7 predicted proteins | sample 1605161 | NCBI WGS metagenome assembly OLFU01 (sample SAMEA3888914, study PRJEB22519) | human gut metagenome | biome: human gut; feature: human-associated habitat; material: faeces | place: Denmark | collected 2011
CGGTGCTGTTTGTGTCCCATAGCTTGCAGCAGATTCGGGAGATGTGTGACCGGGTGGTGTGGCTGGAGCATGGGGAGGTAAAAGCAGTGGGCGAAACACAGGAGGTGTGCGATGAATACGACCACTGAAAAATTATTGACCATTGCAATTCCGGCATATAATGCATCCGAGTTTTTACCCAAGTGCTTACAGTCCCTGGTGGACTCAAAGCAAATGGAGAGTATGGAGGTCTTGGTTGTCGATGACGGCTCGCAAAATGATCCGACAGCAGTGGTTGAACCGTTCATTGACCAGTTTCCCGGCTCGATTCGATTGATTCATAAAGAAAACGGTGGACATGGTTCAGTCATCAATTTTGCGGCCAAAATCGCAGTAGGAAAATACATGAAAATTTTGGACGCAGATGATTGGGTCATAGCAGACAATATGACAGAGTTACTGCAATATTTAGCACATACCACATCGGACGTAGTAATCACGAACTTTGACATGGTAGATGCGGAGGGGCGATTTCGGCAGCCGTTCGAAATAGAAGGCGTGGAGTTTAAAAGAGATTATACAATGGATGAACTCGCTGCGTTGCCGGAATGTGTTTACGCATGCAGTACATTTCACGGAATTTTTTATCGCACAGAGTTTTATCGAAAAATGGATATCCGCGTATCAGAACGAGTTTTTTATGAGGATCAGGAGTATGCAACACTTCCGTTTTACGGAGTTAGCAGTGTTTCTTTTTTGAATCTGACAATTTATCAGTATTTGGTTGGACGTCCAGGGCAAAGTGTGTCGCACGAAAATCAAGTCAAACGCTTGCCGGAGATCAAGCACATTCTAGATAATTTGATTCGATTTTATCAGGCACATTCAGAAATGAGTGAAGCTAGGAAGAAATATTTTCGCTATAAAATCGGCGTCGTGATTTTAAGTTATTATGTTGCAGCGCTCTTAAAAAATCCGAATCGAAAGCAGGGCAGAAATGATGCGGCAGCTCTGCGGGCAGAACTCCGTCAAAACAGCCACGAATTGATGCTTTTGACTGAAAAGAAGTATTGGATTGCAAGATGTCTTCATACCATCCACATGACGCCAGACGGCTTGGAACGCATAAAAAGAACACATTTTTATTACATATTGAAGAAATTTATTTAAACAATTAAAAATGGAGAGAAGAATATGTACGACTATCTGATTGTCGGCGCAGGCCTATACGGAGCTGTCTTTGCCCACGAAGCCACACGGAAAGGAAAAACCTGCCTTGTTGTGGACAAGCGCCCGAACATCGCAGGCAATGTCTACACAAAGGAGATGGAGGGCATCAACGTCCATGTCTACGGTGCCCATATCTTCCACACGAATGACCGTAAGGTGTGGAACTATGTGAATCAATTTGCGGAGTTCAACCGGTTTACCAACAGTCCGGTAGCGAACTACCACGGGGAGCTGTACAGCCTGCCCTTCAATATGTATACGTTCAATAAGATGTGGGGTGTGGTGACGCCGGAGGAGGCCGCTGCAAAGATTGAGGAGCAGCGCAAGGCCGCCGGTATCACAGAGCCGAAAAATCTGGAGGAGCAGGCTATCAGTCTGGTGGGGACGGACATCTATGAAAAGCTGGTGAAGGGCTACACGGAAAAGCAGTGGGGCCGTCCCTGCACAGAGCTGCCCAGCTTTATCATCAAGCGTCTGCCTGTTCGCCTGACCTTTGACAACAACTATTTCAATGCCCTGTATCAGGGCATCCCCATGGGCGGTTACATCAAGATGGTGGCAAACATGCTCGGAGATGTGGAGGTCCGCCTGAACGTGGACTATTTGGAGCAGAAAGAAGCTCTGGATGCGTTGGCAGATAAGGTCCTTTACACCGGACCGATCGACGCGTATTTCGGCTACAAGCTGGGCAATCTGGAGTACCGCAGCGTCCGCTTTGAGACGGAAGTGCTGGACAAGCCCAACTTCCAGGGCAATGCAGCCGTGAATTATACGGACAGGGAAACTCCGTGGACCCGTATTATCGAGCATAAGTGGTTTGAGTTTGGCACGCAGCCGAAGACGGTCATCAGCCGGGAGTATTCCAGCGAGTGGAAGCCTGGTGATGAGCCCTATTATCCCGTCAATGACGAGAAAAACAGCAAGCTGTATGCAGAGTACAAGAAGCTGGCGGACGCGGAGCAGAAGGTCATCTTCGGCGGACGGCTGGGTGAGTATAAGTATTATGACATGGATGCGGTGATCGGGGCTGCGCTGGAGTGTGCAGAGAAAGTCCTATAATAAAAACATATCAACATATCTGAGAGGAAAAGACGATGGAAAAGATATTATCGATTTCGGTAGCAGCGTATAACGTCGCAGCTACGTTGTGCGAAACTGTAGATCCGTTTATTGAATCTGGTGTGCTGGACCAGCTTGACATTATTATCGTAGATGACGGTTCTAAAGATGATACTGCAAAAATTGCGCGTGAATATGCAGATAAGTACCCGGACTCTATTCGCCTGATAAGCAAAGAAAACGGTGGGTGGGGTTCCACAGTAAATACAGGGATAGACTTGGCACAAGGCAAGTATTTCCGACAGGTCGACGGGGATGACCATTACAAATCGGAGAACATGAAAGCGTATATCGAGACTTTGCGTGACTGTAATGCGGACATGGTAATTACGCCATACATTACGTACGATGACGCTACGGGAGAAGTATTTTCTCATGAAAACTGTAATCCGAATTGTGAAAATAGAAAGGTTTATAAGCTTTCAGAAGTTGAGGCGTTTTCCCCGTTTATGCATAGCTTAGCAATAAAGACAGAGTGCATCCGTGAAACGGTAAAAATTACGGAGCATTGCTTCTATACAGATACGGAGTTTGTATTAAAAGCGTGCAATCAGGCGTATACAGTAATGTTTGTTGATCTGGAGATATATTGCTATCGCCGAGCATCGGTTGGTCAAAGTATGAGCCTGACTGGAATGGAAAAGCATTACGCAGAGCAAACGAAGGTCATTGACGTTATGCTTAATTACATGGAAAACAGTGTAGTTCGCCCGGAGATTAAAAAGATATATGACAAACTGTTGTTTGGAACATGCTGCTGGCAGTATTTGGTTTTGCTCTATATTAAGCCTACGCGCAGACATAAAAAAGATTTGATGACTTTTGATGAAATGATTAAAACCAGAGCACCAGAGTATTACCATCGAATTGGAATTGGCACTATCGACAAACTGCGAAAAACCCATTTTTGGGGATATGCTTTTGCCGCATGGCATAAAAAGAAAAAAGACAACAGATTTACGAAGGATGGGCGTCTAATTGCTTAATCAGAACATACAGAATTAAGCCCTTAATTATTCTTTTAAAGTAACATTTTCCAAAACAAATAAAAAGGTGATTATCTGACAGGAGAACGGCATATGGAAACACCACTGGTGAGCGTGGTTGTTCCAGTGTATAAGACACCGGAGCAATTTTTAAGAGCGTGCATAGAGAGTATCCAGCGGCAGACGGTGAAAGATATACAAATAATATTGGTGGATGATGGTAGTCCAGATAAATGTGGCAGCATTTGCGATGAATATGCAACTCAGGATAACCGCATACAAGTACTGCATCAAGAAAACGGGGGGCCTAGTAAAGCAAGGAACTGCGGCATTAAACATGTTCGGGGAGAATATCTGGTTTTTATAGATGCAGACGATGTGGTTTTCCCGGAAGCACTAGAGCATGGGATCGCAGCTATGAGACGCACAGATGCACAATGTGCAGTGTTTGGATGGATAAATAATGAAACTGGAAAGCCAGTCGAAAATAGAGTCTCGGACATTGAGCGTGTCATTACTGCCGCTGAAGCAATGAAAGAGATTGCGGGAGAGAACGACCTTTGTGGAGGCGGCTATCCATGGAACAAAATATGGGATGTGGAAGCTGTTCGAAATACGCACAATGGAGATATTCCGTTGTTTGATTGTACTTTATTTACCTATGAAGATAAATTTTGGGTATTAAATATGCTGCATGGGTTAGGACATGTTACTCTGTTGCCCGATATTTTTTATGATTATCGCTTTGTAGAATCAAGTTTGACAAACAGTAGCGAGTCATGGAAACAGCGGCAATTTAATGCATATGATGCGTACGATAGAATCTGCGACTATCTGCAGCCAATAGACAAAAGTGCATATCGTGCGGGATTGTGTAAATACTTCCGTTTCAGTTTTATCGATATGAAAAATATGTATTCTTGGCGGAACGATGATATCGACTGGTATCGACGCACGAAAAAAAGTGTGCTTAAAGTTTGCAAGCGCATACGGATTGGAGACCTGGGAAAAATCAGACATTATTTGGCTTGGATTTTTTGCCTGATATATTGTCGCATTTGATGTTTGGCGCAGTCTTCCAGAAGAATAGCAGGACGTTGTTGAGAGGGACTATTTGTGATGATACTAGAAGCACTTAAAGCAAAAAATATGGATTGTACAGGGTGTAGCGCCTGTATAAACAGTTGTCCAACAGGAGCAATTAGCAGTGAGAAAGATTGCTATGGCTTTTTATATCCGACAATCAATGCCTCAAAATGTATTTGTTGTAATAAGTGCGTAGCTGTGTGCCCTGTAATAAATTTTAGCGAAGAGAAAAAGCCACCACTCTGCTGCTATATGATAATAGCAGAAAACGATATTCGTGCATTAAGTTCTTCTGGTGGGGCATTTACAGCGCTGGCACGAGTAGTTCTTGAAAATAATGGCGTTGTATTTGGTGCAGCCATAAATGATGACCTTACAGTCTGCCACAGAGAAGCGCACAGTGAGGCCGAGTTGAAACCTTTGCAAAAATCAAAATATGTCCAAAGTATTATGGGCAATGCTATGCAAAAAGTGAAAACGTACTTAGAAAATGGTCGTGATGTCCTTTTTGCTGGCTGTCCGTGCCAAGTAGCCGGTTTGCGGAGTTATTTGGGGCGAGCGTATAAAAACCTATGGACTGTGGATGTGATTTGTCACGGCGTGCCCTCAGCACAGATGCTGCAGGATTCGCTCTCGGGTATAAAGAATATATCTTCCATTGATTTCCGCGATAAAAACTACGGGTGGGAATGCATGGGAATGACTGTAATAAAACAGAATGGGTCCCGGCAGCGACTGTCATACAATGAAAGTCGATACGAACAAGGATTTCATCCCAATATTACGCTTCGAGAGAGTTGCTATAACTGCAAGTTTTGCGAATTCCCACGGCAAGGTGATGTATCTATCGGAGATTTTTGGAATGTAAAGGCATACTGTCCAGAAGTGGATGATAAGAATGGCGTAAGTGCGGTTCTGGTGAACACGGAACATGGCTCAAAACTGTTAGAAGCTTCTCGGAAATATCTGGAGTTATTTCAAAAGATACCCCAGGAGTGGCTAAACAGCAATCGACTACAAGCTGAGATTTGTAAGCCAAAAGAACGAAAAGCGTTTCTCCGTCTGTATCCACAGAAAGAGTTTAATGAAGCAATTTTATATGCACAGCAGAACATACATGACATTGGTATCGTAGGAAACTGGTCTTATCCTAATTATGGCACTGCGTTAACTTATTATGCACTTTATTACACTTTGTGCAGAATGGGATACACCGTGGCTATGCTTAGCTGGCCCAAAGATGCGCCTTGGAAACCATATGAAAAAGCAGCTCTGTTCAAGAAAAATCCTTATCCACTTTGGGATGTGGAGAAAATACCAGAACACCGGTGGGATTTATATCAATATAATAATCGCTGCAAGACATTTATCCTCGGTTCAGATCAACTCTTGAATAATAATCTATATAATGCCTTTGCTCGCTTTGTTCAGATGGACTGGGTTAAAGGAAATCGAAAAAAGATTGCTTATAGTGCATCCTTTGGAACAGATTATATTTGGGGTGAAGATTCAGATCGGGCGGAGATGGCGTATTTCCTTCAGAGATTCGATTCATTTTCGGTTCGAGAGGCCAGCGGTAAAGAATTATTACATAAATACTATGGGGTAACTGCACAAGTGGTGCTGGACCCCGTTTTCTTGCTGCCTGACGCGGAGTATAAACGTCTCATTGCTGATGGTGAGGAACGTGTGCCTAGAGGTGAGTATGTTTTTACATATATTTTAGACCAGACGGATGAAAAACAGAAGCAAGTTCAAAGATGTGTAGATTGGTTAGGCATCCCGATGAGATCAGTGAGTGATGCGGCTCCAGATGCCCATCAAATCAATATTTACAGAGAATATACCGAATATAATGTTTTTCTGGAAGAATGGCTGGCGTTTATCAACAATAGTAAAGCTGTAATAACAGATTCTTTTCACGGGACATGCATGTCAATACTGGCACAAAAACCATTTCTGGCACTTTGTAATGATGCGCGAGGAGCCGCACGATTTCGCGCATTACTGAAATTGTTTGATTTAGAGGAACGGCTGTGTGAAAGTGCAAATGAACTCATCGAGAAGCGAGTTTTATTAAAAACAGAGCTAAATACTGACATGATATCAAGGCGGATAGAATGTGAGAAGGCTAAAAGTGTGCAATGGTTGAAAGAAGCATTAGTCTGTCCTCAAGGGCACAAGAGCTTTTCCACATATGATATTCTCGGTGAGAGTTGCGATAAAATGTCGGCTCAGTTAAATGAAAGTCTCGTTAGAGTAAATGGTCTGGAACAGCTGCAGCGAGAAAGTGTGGTTACAGAGGAAAAGCAGTGGGGACAGCTTGAAGATCACCGGCTACGTTTAGACGGTGTAGATGCCAAAGATCATGTACAAGACATACGAATAAAGGAACTGGAGCGCCAAGGCGTGGATAACGTAACTACAGATGAAAAACAGTGGGAGCAGCTTGAAGATCATCGGTTGCGTTTGGACGGTGTGGATGCCAGAAATGGTGAACAGGATGATCGGATAAACAGGTTAGAGCAGGACTACAAAAAATCTGTGGTTACCGAAAAGAAGCAGTGGGATCAACTTGAGGATCATCGGCTTCGCTTAGACGGTATAGATGCTAAAGATAAAGCGACCAGGGAGGCTTTGGGCCAGATGTCGCATATGATACAGGAATTAGAACAGCAGAACAGTATTTTGAAGGAACAAGTGGATACAGGAGAACAAAATATAGCGCTGTTAGAACAACAATTACAGCAACTAAAAAAATGGTCGTTTATGTATTGGCTCAGACGTATCTTTAAAGGAAAAAGTTGAAATTATGAGTGAAAAATTGCTAATTACTAAGGACAGGGAAGATTCAAGAACGCTATATTTTGATGTTCTGAATGTATTAGGTACACTGTTCGTCGTGTGGATTCATTTTGGGAATGAAGTGCATTGGTATGACGGGTCCATGGTGTGGTATTGGTGTCTCTTTATACAGGTCATTGCATATTGGGCGGTTCCAGTATTTTTTATGTTGACTGGGGCGACTCTTATGGATTACCAGAAAAAATATAGTACAAAGACATTTTTTATTCGACGATTTCGAAAAACAGTCATTCCGTATTTGTTTTGGGGTGCGATTATATCACTTGTAAAAATAAAAAGAGGAAGCATACAAATTCCATATGACGGGAAGATTTCACAGTTGCTATATTCAATCTCGGATTTGTTTTTACATAATCAAATGGAGAGCATCTATTGGTTCTTCCCAGTTATCTTTGGAATTTATTTGTGCATGCCTGCGTTATCGGTCTTTTCCGAGCCCAAAAACAAGAAGAAACTTGATTATCTAGTTGGAGTCGGTGTTTTGACGATTTCAGTGATTCCTTTCTTGTATAGGATGGTGAAGGAATATTTTCTGGTTTCTGGAATCGGATGGAATGGTGCGTTAGAACTGCCAGTGTTGGGGAGCTACCTTATTTACCCGATCTTGGGGTATTGGGCGGCTACAAGAAATTTTACGAAAAGAGAGCGTGTTCTTTGCTATATTGTCGCAATGGCGTGTGCCGTAATGCGGTATAGTGGACTAGCTTTTTTGAGTGAACGAGATGGTGTGACGAACCAATTGTATATGGATTATAAGGGGTTCCCTGCACTCTTTTTAGCACTAGGCGTTTTCGTTTTTGTGCGCTATGTATGCGAGCACTTTTCTAAAATTTTAAAATCGTACAGCAGGGTGTTTGCAGTGTTATCATCGTGTAGTTTTGGTGTGTATTTGCTCCATAACTTGTTGCTTGACAAAATGGCGGCAATGCCTTTCTTTGCGAAATACAGTGTTCAATGGTACTTCTTTTGGCCGTTTATTTGCTACTTTGCATGTGTGGCAATCGTATTCGTTGGAAAGAAATTACCGTTGATTAAAAGAATATTGCCATAAAGAGTGTTGAAAAGTTATTTATCTGGAGATGGAAGGTTAGACTATGGGAACAATGTCCACGAGGCGACATAATTGTACAACAACTATTTTACATATCTGGAATAACAACAAACAAGCTTTCCTGTCAGCAATAGTTGCAGGGATGATTATTCATTTCTCGATATATGGATATGGACTAATGAATCCAGATGCTATATGGTTGGGGGAAAAGTATATTGCAGACTGGGAAGTTGCATTAGGCCGGTGGGGGTTAAAATTTTTCGATTATTTGCATGGAGGAGTAAATGCGCCGGTTATTATAACAATGATTGCATTATTTTGGTTTTCGGTTGGAGGCATACTAATTAACGAAATATTTGAGGTAAATAGTAGAGCTGTTCGTGTTATTGTTCCGCTAATAATCATAGCAAATCCTTTAGTATCCGTTACAATCACCTATTATTATTGTGCGGATGCCTATGCAGCAAGTTTCTGTTTGGCGGTAGTGGCAGTGTGGTTACTAACTTTGAAAAACAGAACCAAAACTGCCACAGTCCTTGCTATACTCTGTGTTACATGCTCACTTAGCATATACCAGAGTAGTTTGGGTGTAACGGCTGGACTTGGCACCTTGTTTGGAATATTTCAAATTTTTCAAAACCCGCAAAACACAAAAAAGAATATCAATTATATTGGAAGACTGTTGATGGTTGGCTTTATCGGTACTGTGTTGTATTACATGGTCTTACAGGTTGTGCTGAACATACGTGGGTTAAGCATGATGGCGTATAAAGGTGCTGACAATATAGGTATCGGCTACATCATTGCAAGCATGGCAAAAAGTATCCCGCATGCGTATATTGACTTCTATGCGTACTTCTTAAAAAATAGCATTATGGTGAATAGCTACTTGGTTGGTTTTTGTTATATTGCGTTATGGATTTTATTCGTAATTGCATGCGTTATGGGAGTAACTAATTTACGAATTAAATTTTCCAATTTGCTTATCGCTGTATTATATATTGCTATTCTTCCAGTAGCCTGCAATGTGATTGACATTATGGCTCCTGATACCAGAATTATTTTATTAACATCTGGTGGATTGGCCATTTTACCACCTGCAATGTTGGCAATCTGCTCAATGAAAATAAAGTTTGTATCCAATACGGATAGTGGCCGGTCAAAAAGAAATTGCATAGTGTATATATTATCTGGAGCAATATCACTCCTTCTGATAGCAAATTATATTCTGGTGGTGAATACCGACGGTTTGGTAATGAGGGAGGAGACAGATAAAACCCTCGCACTAGCCAATCGCATCTGTACCACGTTGGAACAAAGAGATGATATTCAGTCAGGGCATTCGCTGATGATTGCGGGAGCCGCTTCAGAAGGCAATTATCCTGTAGTGTCAACTTTGTCAAATAGCGCAAATAATTATGCAAAATTTGGATTAACTTGGTCAACTCCAGACGGTTCTCTGAACTGTTGGCGTCAGGTTTTTCGCAGATACTTGGGGGCAACAGAGAATTGGTGTACAGAGACACAATTTCGAGAGATTATTGCATCAGAAGAATTTAAAAATATGCCATCTTACCCAGAAAGCGGGGCAATAAGAGAAATTGGTGATATTGTGGTTGTCAAAGTTTCTCCTGTGGCAAAACTGTCATGAGGTTGTCTCTGTGGATTCAGTTATATAGTTAAGACAGAAATAATATAAGGGTATCATAGAATGAAACATCTTTCGATCATAATTCCTTGCTACAACGAAGCTGCCGCGCTTCCTTATTTTCTACGAGAAATAAGGAAGGTAGCAGACCAGATGTCTG
>OLFU01003557.1_pt1 | contig 10112 bp, 8 predicted proteins | sample 1605161 | NCBI WGS metagenome assembly OLFU01 (sample SAMEA3888914, study PRJEB22519) | human gut metagenome | biome: human gut; feature: human-associated habitat; material: faeces | place: Denmark | collected 2011
GATGCACTCCCAGCCGCGCTTTTCCTTGACTTCTGCCACGGCGAGGCCGGCCTTTTTCAGCCCGGCGATCACCTCGTCCTTGCGGCTGTCGATGATGCCGCTGGCAATAAAGGTGGCACCCTCGGCCATCAGGCCGGGCACGGCGGGGGCAAGGCTGAGGATGGCGTTTGCCACGATGTTGGCAGTGATGATATCATAGGTGCCGCTGGCCTTATCGGACAAATCGCCCACCAGCACGGTCAGCTTATCCTGCACGCCGTTCAGCGCAGCGTTCTCCCCGGCGGTACGCACCGCCACGGGGTCGATGTCCACACCCTCGGCGCTGGCAGCGCCCAGCTTGAGGGCGGCAATGGCAAGGATGCCGCTGCCGGTGCCGATATCCAGCACCCGCTCGCCGCCGCGCACCTGCTCGTCCAGTGCTTCAAGGCAAAGGCTGGTGGTCTCGTGGCCGCCGGTGCCGAAGGCAAGGCCAGGGTCAAGGATCAGCTTTACCCGGTCGGTGTCGTACTGCTGCCACGAGGGCACTACAGCCAGACGGCTGCCGATCTCCATGGGGTGATAATATTTGCGCCAGCCGTTCTGCCAGTCCTCCTGCTCCACGCCCTCGGTCTCCACGGTGTAGGGGATGCCGGCGGCTTCCATGCGGGCGGCGATGAGCGCCAGCGTCTCCACCTGAGAAGCGCCCGGCTCCAGATACAGATGGATGATCACGGTATCCCGGGGCTTGTCCAGCAGCTCCTGCTCGATCAGGTCCACATGGGCGATCTCGGCCACCTGCTGCTCGATGTCGCTGTAATCCTCGATGTAAATGCCGCCCTCGGCGATCAGGGTGGCAACGGCTTCGGCGTTTTCGGCATCAGCCTTGGCCACGGTCAGGCGGATATCGGTCCATTCCATAGTACAAGTCTCCTTTTTATATGCTTGCCCCTCCGGCAGCGCCGGAGGGAAAAATTCTGTCACCTGTATAGTACCCGATTCTGCGCCCGGATGCAAGCCCCTTGGCAAAACCGGCGGCGCTGGTACAATGTTTGCACAGATTGACTTTCGGCAAAACATCCGGTATGCTATACAGGACAGGAAAAAATATGATGCTGCGCAAAGCGGCATCGGAAAGGGATCTTTATCGTATGTGTACCAAAACCTTCACATGGCGGCTGCTCACCGGCCAAGAGCTGACCGAGGTGTATCTGAACGAGATGCGCCGGGATTTCCCCGCCGGGGAGCTGAAGCCTTTGAGCATGATCCTGACCAGCGAAGCGGAGGGCACCGCCCACACATGGGGCGTGTTTGACGGCGACACGCTGGCAGCTTATCTTTTGATGGTGCGGCCGGAGGGCTGCCGGGTGAGCCAGCTGGATTATTTTGCCGTCGTGCCCGCCTACCGCGCCCACGGCATCGGGGCGCAGCTGCTGGCACAGCTGCCCGCCCAGGAGGGCGATGCCGAAGCGATCCTTATTGAAGCCGAAATGCCGGAAAAGGCCGAGGACGCTGCTATGGCCGTGCGGCGTCTGGGCTTTTACGCCCGCTGCGGCGCGTGGGACACCCACTACACCGAGCATCTTTTTGACGCATGGTTCCGTATTCTGGTGCTGGACTGCCCGGGCTGCGCCTCCCTTGCCCCGGAGGCTGTGGTAGAGGCACTGGCCGACTGCTACCGCCGCACCATCAGCCCCACCCAGTGGCAAAAGCACGTTCAGTTCTTTGCCCCGGACGGCAGTGTGTACGGGTAACCAAACCATCAGACGCGCAGGGCGCGGAGGAAGCTTCCATGAGTGAATTTTCGCATCTGAAAAACAAGCTGCTGGCCGAGCAGGTGGAGGACCAGATCTACCATTATATTCTGGACGAGGCGCTGGAGCCGGGGGCAAAGCTGCCCAACGAGTTTGCGCTGGGCGAAAAGTTCCGGGTGGGGCGCAGCACCATCCGCGAGGCGGTCAAGCTGCTGTCCAGCAAGGGCATCGTGGAGGTGCGGCAGGGCTCCGGCACCTATGTGGTGACCACAGTGAAGGGGCTTTCCGACCCGCTGAACCTGCGCAGCGTGCAGGACAAGAACGCGCTGGCTTTTGATCTGGTAAACGTCCGTCTGCTGCTGGAACCGGGCATTGCGGAGATGGCGGCGCAGAACGCCACCCCGGAGGATATCGAGCGGCTGCGGCGGCTCTGCGAGCGGGTGGAGACCAAGATCCACGAGGGCGACCGCTACATCGAGGACGACATCGCCTTCCACACCTGCATCGCCGAGAGCAGCAAAAATCTGGTGGTGGGGCAGCTGATCCCGGTCATCGACACGGCGGTGATGATGTTCGTGAACGTCACCCACAAAAAGCTCATCGATGAGACCATCATGACCCACCGCATGATCACAGAAGCCATTGCCAACCACGACCCCATCGGCGCAAAGGCTGCCATGGTGATGCACCTGAACTTCAACCGCAGCTACATCAAAAAGGTCTACGATGGCGAGGACCCGGATGACGGCACCATCGGCATGGCGGCGTATGTCAATTGATACACAAAACTGATTGAAAATGCGCTCCGCTTTGCTCTGCGCATAATCAGCGGAAAAATATTTTTTATAGAGCAATGCCGGAGCGTCTGCGGACGCTCCGGCATTGCATTTTCACGGGTGGGGTCGTGAAGGGAAGCGGCAGCTGCAGCGCCGCTTTCTACGAAAGCGCGGCGCTGCCGGAAAGGCTTTGACTGAGAGGGTCCTTTCCAAAGTCGTCAGATGACTTTTTCTTCTCTTTTTTCTCAAAAGCCGCTTTGACGGCTGATTTTGGGCAAAATTCGCCCAGATTTGGGCAGTGTGCATGATGTATCCCAGAGTTTTTGCACAAAAAGTAGGACATGCCCGTGACAACTTGCAAAGAGACGTCTGCGGATTTACAATAAAGCCACAAAAAGGTCCCGCAGAAAAAGGACGGAAGCAAGCAGTATTTGGAGGTAATGAATATGGAGTTGCGTTCACAGGAAGTCCGCACTTTAGCACCCGAGAACGACCCCCTGAAAATGGGTATGGGCTGGAAGGTCGAGGACCTTTCCAAGCCCCAGATCATGGTGGAGAGCACCTTCGGCGACAGCCACCCCGGCAGCGCCCATCTGGATCAGTTCGTCAAGGAGGCTGTGCAGGCGGTCAACGACAACGGCGGCAAGGCTGCCCGCTACTTTGCCACCGATATGTGCGACGGCATCGCACAGGGTCATGACGGCATCAACTACTCGCTGCCCCACCGTGACGCCATCGTCAATCTGGTGGAGGCACAGGCAAACGCCAGCGTCTACGACGGCGGCGTGTTCATCGCCAGCTGCGACAAATCTGTGCCCGCCATGCTCATGAGCATCGGCCGTTTGAAGGACATGAGCGCCATCGTGGTCACCGGCGGCGTCATGGAAGCCCACACCCTGCCCAAGGAGTATGTGGTCAACGACCCCGCCTGCGCCATCAACGAGCTGCTGACGCTGGAGCAGATCGGCAAGTTTGACGCATGGGAAAAGACCGGCGTCATCCCCAACAGCCAGCTGGATTACTACAAACACAACGCCTGCCCCAGCTGCGGCGCCTGCTCCTTTATGGGCACCGCCTCCACCATGCAGATCATGGCCGAGGCACTGGGCCTGATGCTGCCGGGCACCGCCCTGATGCCCGCCACCGCCCCGGAGCTGAAGCAGGCCGCCTACGATGCCGGCAAGCAGCTGATGGAGCTGGTCAAGAAGGGCATCACCGCCAAGGACATCGTGACCAAGAAGAGCTTTGAGAACGCCATCATGGTGCACGCCGCCATCTCCGGCTCCACCAACGCCACCATGCACCTGCCCGCCATCGCCCACGAGTTCGGCATTGAGATCGACGCCGACACCTTTGACCGGATGCACCGTGGCGCACACTACCTGCTGAACATCCGTCCCTCCGGCGACTGGCCCGCACAGTACTTCTACTACGCAGGCGGCGTGCCCCGCGTGATGGAGGAGATCAAGTCCATGCTGAATCTGGACGTGATGACCGTCACCGGCAAGACGCTGGGCGAGAATCTGGAAGAGCTGAAGAAGAACGGCTTCTACCAGCACTGCGATGCCATTCTGGCAGAAAAGACCGCAGGCTTTGCCCGCCCGGTCAGCCGCGAGGACATCATCCACAGCTTTGATAACGCCAAGGGCACCGACGGCAGCATTGCCATCCTGAAGGGCAACCTTGCCCCGGAAGGCTGCGTCATCAAGCACACCGCCTGCCCCAAGAATATGTTTGAAGCTACCCTGCGCGCCAAGCCCTACGACAGCGAGGAGGCGTGCATCTCCGCTGTGCTGCACGGCGAGGTGAAGCCCGGCGACGCCATCTTCATCCGGTACGAGGGCCCGCGCGGCAGCGGTATGCCCGAGATGTTCTACACCACCGAAGCTATCGCCAGCGACCCCGAGCTGGGCGCGAGCATTGCCCTGATCACTGACGGCCGCTTCTCCGGCGCCTCCAAGGGCCCGGCTATCGGTCACGTTTCGCCCGAGGCCGCTGTGGGCGGTCCGATTGCCCTGATTGAGGAGGGCGACCTTATCCGAATCAACATCCCCGAGCGCTCGCTGTCCATCGTGGGCATCGCCGGCAAGGAGATGGAGCCGGCCGAGGTCGACGCCGTCCTGGCCGAGCGCCGAGCCGCTTGGAAGCCCAAGGCTAATCGTTACACCTCCGGCACGCTCAAGTTCTTTACCGAGCATGCAGTTTCCGCCATTCAGGGTGGCTACATGGAGTAGCGCACGTACGCATCGAATTTCTCCTCTCATAGATGTGCGGCACAAAGAGCCCCGAGTTCAGCCACGTCACCGGGGCGCGTTGTTCAGCGCCGCCGGGGCGCTCCACTCAAACGACAAGAGACGTCTTACGCAAGCGCCCGCGTCAGTGGATAAAACCACGGGCGTGGGCGCTTCACTTTATTCCCAGCCGCTTTATTCCCAGCCCTTCCACACGTCAGGCTCGTAGCCAACGGTTGCCTGGCGGCCGTTGCGAACGATGGGCTCACGAAGAATCTGCTGGTTATCGAGCACCTTTTCGAACTTCTGGTCGGCAGCAAGATACTGTACGAGCGCAACCGTGTCGGCATCTTTCGCCTTTGGATCGATCACAGCGTCGATCCCGCCGACGGCGCGCGCCACGCTTTCGAGCTCGCCTTTGCTCATCTCCTTTTCCTTCAAGTCGATGAACTGGAACTTCACACGACGTTCCTTGAAATAGCGCTGCGCCTTCTTAGTATCGAAGCTTTTCTTCGTGCCGAATATCTGGATGTTCATACGTACCGCCTTCGCTCAATTCTCGTCCGTCCATGATACGACAAGGGAGCCGAGCAAAAACAGAGCAGGCGGAGATGGAGGAGGACGGCGACCGACCGTCGGCAAGAGTCGGCCGGATCGGACTGGCGCCCAGCGCGCGCCGGCGACACGCTCGCAGCTGCACACATAGCCGATGTACAAGCTCGCCGCGGCGTTCCCTCGCCCCGCGGTGTGGCGATAGAGAAGCACGCCACCCGTCAACGATGGCGCCTCGGTGAAGAAAACCAACGTCTGGGTTACATCCCTTGAAAGGGGCGAAGACGGCTGCTACAATACCTCCCCGCTATGAAGGATTTGACCAAAGCATACATCGCAATTCGGCGGCCCCTGGTATACGGGGCCTCTCCTGTTGTTCCCCAAGTGCGCTCTGAGCAGCCGCTTTCTTCCTGTCGTATCTGATGCACGCATAGCACGTGCATGTTATTTCGCCCGTGGGCCGGCGCGCCTTCGGCGAAGAATCGAATAGATACGAAGGAAGCTTATGTCTGATAATTGTACGGTCGCGCCCGCCAATGGGCGCATTACCGGTACCCAGATCCGCATCGTCGCGGTCGTCGTCCTGGGTGCCTTCTTGGCGCTACTGAACCAAACGGTGATGTCGCCTGCGCTGCCGGTCATCATGTCCGATTTCGCCATCGATGCCTCGACTGCCCAGTGGATCATGTCCATATACCCGCTGGTGAGCGGCATCATGGTCCCCGTTTCGGCGTTCCTTATCGACAAGTTCAGCACCCGCGCGCTATTCTTCGGGGCGACGCTGGTGTTCGCGCTGGGCACGCTGCTGTGCGCCGCAGCCCCTGATTTCCTGTTCCTCATCATCGGTCGCGTGTTGCAAGCGGCGGGCTCAGGCGTGCTCATGCCGCTTGTCTCGGTGGTTCCCATGCTGGTGTTCCCCGTCGAGAAACGAGGAACGGCTATGGGCATGGCGGGCATCGTCATGTCGGCGGGTCCCGCGGTCGGCCCCGTCGTAGGCGGCGCGGTGATCGACACGTACGGCTGGCGCACCATGATCGGCGCCATCGTCCCCCTCGCAATTCTCGTGCTGGTGCTGGGCGTGTTCATGCTGAAAAACGTGGGCGAGCTGAAGAACCCCAAGCTCGACCTGCCCTCGGTCGTCCTCTCCACCATCGCCTTCGGCGGACTTCTCTACGGGTTCTCGAGCGCCTCGTCGATGGGTTGGGGCAACCCCGTGGTGCTCGGCTCGATCGTCGCGGGTGTCGTGTGCTTGGTGCTGTTCGTCGTACGCCAGGGCAAAATCGAGGACCCGCTGCTTCAACTGGGCACGCTCAAGACGCGCGAGTTCCGCGTGGCCGCCATCATCGTCACGCTCATCAACGCCGCATGCCTGGTCACCAACACGCTGTTGCCGTTGCTGCTGCAAACCTCGCTTGGCGCTTCGGCCTTCGAAACCGGCATGGCCATGCTTCCCGCCGCGGCGGTGGGCATCATCATCAGCCCTATCTCCGGCGTGGTGTTCGACAAGTTCGGTCCGCGTGCCATCTCGATCGTCGGCCTGGCCCTCATGACCGGCGCCCTGTTCCTGCTCTCGCTTTCGACGGTAAACACGCCCATCTTGGTGGTTGCGCTGTTCTGCATGCTGCAGTCCGCCGGCCAGTCGCTCGCGAACATGCCGGTGAACACATGGGGTGTCAATGCCTTGAAAAATGACATGATCGCCCACGGCAACGCCATCGCGAACACCGGCCGCCAGGTCGCCGGCGGTTTGTGCACGGCGCTCATCATCACGGTCATGACAAGCGTCACCGCGTCGGCCGGCGTCGATGCGAGCATCCAAGTAGCCACCGCCGTGGGCGCGGGCGTCGCTTACAAGGTGTGCGCGGCAATCGGCCTCGTTTCCCTTATCTGCGCCATATTCAGCGTGCGCACCAAGAAAACCGCACCGAAAACGAAGGAGGCATAAGCGATGTCCGAGATTCTGTCCGAGCGCATCCCGCTCGAGCTCGAGGGGACGCCCGTTTCGAGCATCATGATTGAAGAGCCGTTCACCTGCACGCAGGATTGCACGATTTCCGACGTGGTGCGCATGCTCGCCGAAAACGAGGTGAGCAGCATGCCCGTAATCGATGAGCGCAACCAGGTGGTCGGGTTCATCTCCGACGGCGATGTCATGGGAGCCATCGCGCAGCATCGCGCTCACACCATCTTCACGGGCGGCGACGCGTCCATGCTGTACTTCGACGATCAGAGCCTTGAGCAGCGCATCGAAGACCTGAAGGATCGCTGCGTCATGGATTTCGCGACGCGCCAGGTAGTGTGTGCCCGTCCCGAGCAGAGCATCGCCCGCGTCGCCGCGCTGCTGGCGAAGAAGAAGTTCAAGAAGCTTCCTGTGGTTGATGACGAGGGCAAACTCGTGGGGGTCATCCGCCGCTCCGCCATCACCAAATACATCTTCGGCATCCTTTTCCAATAGGGGCAGGTCGCACTTGAGGCGAACATCTCGAGGCATCGAGCCAGCAACTGGACCAGACAACCTTGACACGCACGCGCTTTCCCTCGATGCTTCGGTAAGGGGAGCTGCGAAAATCGCAGCACGGGTGATCGGCGCCGCGCCCCCGAAGGCAAAAGCGAACACGGGAGCGATACGATGGGAAAAGTCCTGGACGAAGATTTGGTTTATGAGATTCTCTCCGTCGTGGCAGAGATTCCGGCGGGATGCGTCGCCTCGTACGGTCAGATAGCGCGCCTCATCGGCAGGGAGAAAAACTCTCGCCTGGTCGGAGCGGTGCTGAGCGAGGCGAATCGCTACGGCGATTATCCCTGCCACCGCGTCGTCAACCACGCGGGACGCCTCGCGCCAAACTTCCCCGACCAGCGAGCACTACTGACGGAGGAAGGAGTCGCCTTCCGAGACAACGGCTGCGTCGACATGAAAAAGCACCAGTGGAACGAGTAGCCAGGCAGCGTAGCGTCGAAAGGAGCGACGCCACGGGGAACGACCTGCGCCCCGCCGCCGGACAACCTATGGCAAAGTGACACGTCCCACAAAGAGCGGCGCACCAGTACGAGACACGACCGCGACGTAAAAAGACCCTATGATACTCGTAAGCATCTATCTGATTGCCCGCCTCGAGGTACCCAAAGAACGAGAGATGCCGAAACCCCTAGACAAAGAAAAAGGTCGGGAGCTTTTATACTTCCGACCTGAAGTTTCATGGTCGCGGGGGGCGGATTTGAACCACCGACCTTCGGGTTATGAGGTCGCTACGACGTTGTTTCATTCAGACATTTCGACCCAAATTGAAGTCAATATAACTCCAGGTCATTTGATGTTTTCATAGATTTACGAAAGAAAAGTACGCGGAATAATTCGACCCAAATTCGACCCACAACGAGCTTGAAAGCGGTCAGGCGGAGCATTACCCTTGGGGTGTGACCCCACACAGGGCCCACCACCAAGGGTAATGCCCACCCGCCCCAGCCCTTTGCGCCATTCCGCGCAACCGAGCGCGATTCTCAGGCACTTCAGGCAAGGAACACGATGAACGACCGACCTCTCGTCATAGGCAAAGGAACGAAGCAACGCCGCGACAAATACACGTGGCGCTACCGTCACAGCCTCGGCAAGGATCCGGTCACGGGCAAATACCGCTATTCGCCGTGGCAGACCATACATACCACCAAAAGCCGAGAGGTCGACACCGCACTCGAAGCCTACAAGGCAGAACTCAACAGCGGCACCTACGTCCAAAAATCGAGGGGCACCGTCGGCTCGTACGCAAAAAAAGTTCCACGACAACCGCGAAGGAACCATCACGCCGCTCGCCTACTCGACATCCTACTCAATCGAGAACCGGACGCGCACATCACATGCGTGATGCTCATGCTCGACACCGACATGAGAAGGGCGGAAGCCCTCGGGATGACGTGGTCCGATGTCTCCGTCGAGAACAGAAGCATCCTCATTGAGCAGCAGTTCGCGGCCGATCGAAGCGTTCGCTCGCCCAAAAGCAAGAAAAGCGCGCGGAGGATCTCGATAAGCGAGACGCTGACGTCGTATCTCGAATTCTGGAAAAAGGAGCAGGCCCGCGAAATGGAAGCCTTCGGCCTGGAACAAGTCAAAGGCACTCCGCTCGTCCACTCATTCGAACGAACGAAAGACAGGCATCCCCAAGTCAACTTCATGGACCTGAATGGGTTTTCGCGCTGGTTCAGAAACTTCAGCGTCGAGAACGGGTTCGGCAAGTTCGAAGGCGTTCGAACATACCATTATGTGAAGGAAACTGTCGACGGGGAAACGATTTCGAAGCGTTATGAGCATAAAGAGTGGCTCGAATTGAGGGATTACCTCAGGAAGCATCCCAAGGTTCGCGAGGCGAGGCATATCAGCACATATGAGAGCGAGCACCTTCCTTACGGATATTCGGGCCTATCGAGCCACACCGCTACTGCCCGCTACTGCCCGCCAGCTTCCGAACCAGCGGGCGGTAGCAGCACCCCGAACATCTCGCCGACAGCGCAGAGAGCCGTCGACCTGGCGGCCAAGGCCGACATCGAGGACGTGATGCTGTGCGACCTGCCCGGCGTCCTGTCCTTCCTAGGGCTGCCACCTGAGACGGAGATGCCGCCGGGCAACAAGGGGAAGACGAAGCTCAAGAAGCTCTACAGGAAGGTGGCGCCGAACAAGGCATACCACTCCGGCGAGCGCGCCAAGGATTTGATCTCGCACCTCGACATGGCAGAGATCAGGGCATCGGCGCCCGTCCAAGAATTGGGATGCAGTTCAATACGAGCTCGGGGCTCTTTTCGTTTGGATTGCAGACGTATTGACAGACGAAAAC
>OLFU01003563.1_pt1 | contig 10095 bp, 8 predicted proteins | sample 1605161 | NCBI WGS metagenome assembly OLFU01 (sample SAMEA3888914, study PRJEB22519) | human gut metagenome | biome: human gut; feature: human-associated habitat; material: faeces | place: Denmark | collected 2011
TAAAGGAACTGACTACGCACTGACACTTGGTTCCGGTACATTTATTCCAGGATTCGAGGATCAGCTTGTTGGAGCAAACGCTGGTGACCATGTAGAAGTTAAGGTTACTTTCCCAGAGGAATATCAGGCAAAAGAGCTTGCAGGCAAAGAAGCTGTATTCCAGTGTGACGTTAAGAAAATCGAGACCAAAGAGGTTCCGGAGCTTGACGATGAGTTTGCGAAAGACGTATCTGAGTTTGATACTCTTGCTGAGTACAAAGAAGATGTTAAGAAGAAACTGACAGAGAAGAAAGAGAAAGAAGCAAGAACTGCAAAAGAGAACGCTGCAGTAGATAAAGCAATCGAGAATGCACAGATGGATATTCCGGAGCTTATGACAAAGACTGAGTGCCGTCAGATGATGGATGATTTCTCCAGAAGAATGCAGCAGCAGGGATTATCCATGGAGCAGTACTTCCAGTTCACAGGCCAGAGCATGGACAAGATGATGGAAGACATGAAGCCACAGGCTCTTAAGAGAATCCAGACAAGACTTGTTCTTGAGAAGATCGCTGAGGTAGAGAACATCCAGCCAACAGAGGAAGAGGTTAACGAAGAGATCTCCAAGATGGCAGAGATGTACAAGATGGAAGCAGACAAATTAAAAGATCTCATCGGTGAGAACGAGATGGAGCAGATGAAGAAAGATATGGCTGTTCAGAAAGCTGTTACATTAGTTGCCGATGCAGCTGTAGAGGCGTAATAAACCTCGGAAATGGAGGGCAAAATGAGTTTAGTACCTTACGTCATTGAGCAGACCAGCAGGGGAGAGCGTAATTATGATATTTACTCCCGTTTATTAAAAGACAGAATCATTTTCCTCGGAGAAGAAGTAAATGATGTGTCAGCAAGCGTGATCGTTGCACAGCTTCTGTTCTTGGAGGCAGACGATCCGGATAAGGATATCCAGCTGTATATTAACAGCCCGGGAGGATCTGTAACAGCAGGTCTGGCAATCTACGATACAATGCAGTACATCAAGTGTGATGTTTCAACAGTATGTATCGGTATGGCAGCCAGCATGGGCGCATTCCTGCTTTCCGGTGGAAAGAAAGGAAAGAGATTTGCCCTTCCGAACGCTGAAATCATGATTCATCAGCCATCCGGTGGTGCACAGGGACAGGCAACAGAGATTCAGATTGCAGCAGAACATATTCTTCGTACAAAGAAGAAATTGAATGAGATCCTGGCAGCAAATACAGGAAAGCCGCTGGAAGTGATCCAGCAGGATACAGAGCGTGACAATTTCATGTCTGCAGAAGAGGCGAAAGAGTACGGTCTGATCGATGAAGTAATAGTAAACCATTAATTGGTTATTGAGGTGACAGAATATGGCAGGAAAAAAGACTGAGGATATCGTAAGATGCTCGTTTTGTAATAAGACACAGTCCCAGGTTCGTAAGATGATCGCAGGACCGAACGGAACCTATATCTGTGATGACTGTGTTGCTATTTGTACCGAGATTATTGAGGAAGAATTAGATTTTAATGACAGAGCTGCACTTGACGATATTAATCTCCTGACACCGGAAGAGATGAAAGCTTTTCTGGACGAATATGTGATTGGACAGGATGAGGCGAAGAAAGTTCTTTCTGTTGCAGTTTACAATCATTATAAGAGAATTCTGGCAGAACAGGATCTTGGAGTAGAACTTCAGAAGAGTAATATCCTGATGCTTGGACCAACAGGATGTGGTAAGACACTTCTGGCACAGACACTTGCGAAAGTGCTGAATGTTCCATTTGCAATCGCAGATGCTACAGCACTGACAGAGGCCGGATATGTAGGAGAGGACGTTGAAAATATTCTCCTTAAGGTGATTCAGGCAGCAGACGGAGACATCGAGCGTGCAGAACACGGAATCATTTACATTGATGAGATTGATAAGATCACAAGAAAATCAGAAAATCCATCCATCACACGAGATGTTTCCGGAGAAGGTGTTCAGCAGGCACTTTTGAAAATCATCGAAGGAACAGTTGCGTCTGTTCCACCGCAGGGCGGAAGAAAGCATCCACATCAGGAGTTGATCCAGATTGATACAACGAACATCTTATTTATCTGTGGTGGTGCTTTTGAAGGAATCGATAAGATCATTGAGACAAGAATCGATAGAAAATCAATCGGATTCAATGCAGAGATCGCATCAAAACATGAGTACGATATGGATGTACTTCTTCAGGAAGCACTTCCACAGGATCTTGTAAAGTTTGGTTTGATCCCTGAGCTGGTCGGAAGACTTCCGGTGACAGTATCATTGGATCTTCTGGATAAGGATGCATTGATCCGCATTCTTACAGAGCCAAAAAGTGCGATCGTAAAACAGTATCAGAAACTTTTGGAGCTGGATGGCGTGAAGCTTGAATTTGATAAAGATGCTCTGTTAGAAATAGCAGAGACAACATTGAAGCGTAAGACAGGTGCGAGAGGTCTCCGTGCGATCATGGAGAATATCATGATGGATACGATGTTTACAGTACCGTCAGATAAGACAATCAAGGAATGCCGCATTACGAAGGAAGCGGTTCTTGGAGTGGAAGAACCGAAGTATACTCGTGATAGTGAGGATAGAAAATCATTCCTGACATCTGAGAGCAAATAGTAACTGGATACAGGAATCCTGCAAACAGTTGCGGAGTATAAAACGAGGCGGGAGTGATGGGATATCCATCCTACCCGCCTTTTCTAACGAGGAGGAATTGAATTGGACAACGAGACAAGAAGTCTCCCTATGGTTGCCTTAAGAGGATTAACAATCATGCCGGAGATGATCGTTCATTTTGATGTGAGCAGAGAACGCTCCATCGCTGCAATTCAACAGGCAATGGTTGAAGAGCAGGAGATATTTCTGGTTGCCCAGAAATCAATAGAGACAGAGAACCCCGGACAGGACGATGTCTATGAGACTGGAACAGTTGCATCTGTGAAGCAGCTGATCAAGCTGTCAAAGAAAGTTGTAAGGGTTCTCGTGGAAGGAAAGAACCGTGCGGTTCTTAAGAAAATTGAAGAGACAGATCCTTATCTTCGTGCAGAAGTAGAAGTTCTGGAAGAACAGGAGATCACGATTCCGGATGATCTGAATGCGGAAGCAATGATGCGCGGATTGAAGGAAATTATTACAGAATATGCAGCAAAGAATGGAAAGATTTCCAAAGAATCTGTTGCAGAAATTCTTGATATTACTGATTTAAAACGTCTGGTAAATGAAGTGGCTGCGAATATTCCATTGAAGTACAAGGATCAACAGGAACTTCTGGAAGAGCTGGATTTCTGGAGTAGATATGAGAAATTATCATTGAAGCTTGTGAATGAGATGCAGATCATGGAGATCAAAGAAGAACTCCAAAGGAAAGTAAAAAATAAAGTAGATAAGCATCAAAAAGAATATCTTTTAAGAGAACAGCTGAAGGTGATTCGCGAGGAATTAGGTGAAGATACTACATTTTCAGATGCAGATGAGTTCGAAGAAGCATGTAGCAAATTAGATGCACCGGAAGAAGTAAAAGAAAAGCTCCATAAGGAAATTGGACGGTTTAAGAACACGATCGGTTCTCAGGCAGAAAATGGAGTAATCCGTACTTATATTGAGACAATCCTGGAGATGCCGTGGAATAAACGTGCCGAAGATAATACAGATATTAACTATGCGAAAGAAGTTTTAGAGGCAGATCATTATGGATTGGAACAGGTGAAAGAAAGAATCCTGGAATTCCTGGCTGTCAGAACACTGACACAGAAGGGGGAAAGTCCTATCCTTTGTCTGGTGGGACCTCCGGGAACAGGTAAAACTTCTATTGCCAAGTCCCTAGCACGTTCTCTTAAGAAACCGTTTGTGCGCATTTCTTTAGGAGGAGTACGTGACGAGGCTGAGATCCGTGGTCATCGTAAGACGTATGTCGGAGCAATGCCAGGAAGAATTGCAAATGGAATTCGCACAGCAGGTGTGAAGAACCCGGTCCTTCTTCTTGATGAAATCGATAAAGTAAGTACAGACTATAAAGGTGATACGTTCTCCGCACTTCTTGAAGTACTGGATAGTGAGCAGAACAGCAAGTTCCGTGACCATTATCTGGAAGTGCCGCTCGATCTGTCAGAGGTTACATTTATTACAACAGCGAATACCTTACAGACGATTCCAAGACCACTCCTGGACAGAATGGAGATCATCGAGATCTCAAGTTATACGGAAAACGAGAAACTTCATATTGCAATAGAACATCTGATTCCAAAGCAGCTGGAGAAACATGGAATTACGAATGAACAGTTAAGCTTTAGTAAGAAAGCAATCTGGAAGATCGCACATAACTATACGAAAGAAGCAGGTGTTCGTCAGTTAGAACGTGAAATCGGAAATATTTGCCGTAAGGCGGCGAAAGAGCTTCTTACAACCGAGAAAGAGAAGATTACTGTGACAGATAGAAATCTTCATAAATTCCTTGGAAAAGAGAAATATTCTTATCAGATGGCAAATGCAGCACCGGAGGTCGGTATCGTACGTGGACTTGCGTGGACAAGTGTCGGAGGAGATACGCTTCAGATTGAGGTGAATGTAATGCCGGGCAAGGGAGAAATCATGCTGACAGGACAGCTTGGAGATGTAATGAAAGAGTCCGCCCGTGCCGGAATCAGTTATATTCGATCTGTAAGCAAAAAATATGCAATCGCAGAAGATTTCTTCGAGAAGCATGATATTCATGTGCACATTCCGGAAGGTGCAGTTCCGAAAGACGGACCATCAGCCGGAATCACAATGGCAACAGCAATGCTTTCTGCTGTGACAGGCAAGAAAGTTCGCGCAGATCTCGCAATGACAGGAGAAATCACCTTGAGAGGTCGTGTGCTTCCGATTGGAGGATTGAAAGAAAAACTTCTTGCTGCTAAAAATGCAAGAATACAGACCGTGCTTATTCCAAAAGAGAATACAGCAGATGTGGAAGAACTTTCTTCTGAAATTACAAAAGGTCTGGAAATCATTCCGGTTGAGACAATGGAAGAAGTCTTAAAGAAAGCACTGACAAGATAAAAAGATTGCTTCTGACAGCAGATTGCAATAAAATAGAATGAAAGGAGGAGTAAACGACATGGTCATTAAAAATATAAATCTGGAAACAGTTTGTGGAATCACAAGCGTTCTTCCGGAAAACGATAAGCCTGAGATCGCATTTGCGGGAAAATCAAATGTAGGAAAATCATCACTGATTAATGCACTGATGAACCGTAAGTCTTATGCAAGAATTTCAGCAACACCGGGAAAGACACAGACAATCAATTTCTATACGATTAATGAGGAAATGTATCTGGTCGATCTCCCAGGGTATGGATATGCAAAGGTTTCTGAGCAGGAAAAGATTCAGTGGGGAAAACTGATCGAGCGTTATCTGCATACATCAAAACAGCTTAAGGCAGTATTCCTTTTGATCGATATCCGTCATGATCCATCTGCGAATGATAAAATGATGTATCAGTGGATCTTGGATCAGGGATATCAGCCAATCATTATCGCAACAAAGCTTGATAAGATTAAACGCAGTCAGGTACAGAAGCATATTAAAATGCTGAAGACAGGTCTGCAGCTTGTTCCTGGAACAAAAGTAATTCCATTCTCATCCCAGACAAAACAGGGAAGAGATGAGATTTGGGAATTGATTGAGACAGAATATCTCGGATATGGAAATGACGAGGGGGCAGAGGATGACAAATAAGCGCCCATACTGGCAAGTTGCCGTAAGCTTGCTTTTCAGCATAGCAGCAACAGTTGGATTTGTACTGATCGGATGGAAATTACTTGGATTTCTCATGCCGTTTGTGGTTGGATGGATCATTGCATCCATCGCCACACCGGTTGTTAACTGGTTAGAAAAACGTTTGAAGATCAGAAAAAAATTAGGCTCCGCATTGATTATTATCGGAGTCCTGGCGTTGATGGGGACGCTGGGTTACTTTGCTGTCAGTTGGCTGGTTTCAGAAGTCAGCAGTCTGATCAAAGACTTCCCGGAAATGTATGTGCAGCTCGAAAAAGGACTCCATCAAATTGGAATTTCTATGTCTGGAATTTTTAGCAAACTGCCGGATGGAATCCAGAATGGATGGACGACAACTGTTGCGAATTTGGATGACACGATGGGAAATCTGATGTCAAAAATCAGTGAGCCAACGGTAAGTGCCGCAGGAAATATCGCAAAGCGTGTGCCAAGTTATCTGGTATCAACAATCGTTGCGGTTATGTCTTCTTATTTCTTTATCTCAGAGCGAGAAGAAGTTGTGACATGGGTCAAACAGATTGCGCCAAAGTCAGTAACTGAACGAATGATCATGGTGATAGATAACCTGAAATATGCGGTTGGTGGATATTTCAAGGCACAGTTTAAGATCATGGGAATTGTATTTTTGATTTTGGCTGTAGGACTTGGATTTTTGAGAGTCCATTACTTTGTATTGTCTGCATTTTTGATCGCATTTCTAGATTTCTTACCATTTTTTGGAACAGGAACTGCGATGATTCCGTGGGCGATATATGCGGTCTTTATGGGAGATTATAAGCGTGCTGTGGTACTTGTTGTGATTTACGCAATCACACAGATCGTCAGACAGTTGATTCAGCCGAAACTTGTCGGAGACAGTGTTGGTCTGAATCCACTGGTTACATTACTTTTAATTTATATTGGATATCGAATTGGTGGCGTGATCTGGATGATCCTTGCCGTTCCGGTTGGTATGGTCATTATAAATATGTGTCAGGCCGGTGCTTTTGATTATATTTTTGATGATATAAAGATTCTTATTATCGGAATTCTGAAATTAAGAGATGAAGAGTAATGTAACTAAAAGATGGAAAGAAAGTAATTGAAAGGAGAAAAATATATGAGCAATTATGATGTAATTATTATCGGTGCAGGACCTGGGGGAATCTTTGCAGCTTATGAGCTGGCAGAGAAAGCACCGGAATTGAAGGTGGCGGTATTTGAAGCCGGCAATCCACTGGAGAAGAGAAAATGCCCGATCGATGGAAAGAAGATTAAGAGCTGCGTGAACTGCAAGACATGCGCGATTATGAGTGGATTCGGTGGAGCAGGAGCATTTTCAGATGGAAAATACAATATCACAAATAATTTTGGTGGAACATTGTATGAGTATATCGGTAAAGAGACAGCAATTGAGCTGATGAATTACGTAGATGAGATCAATGTGAAATTTGGTGGTGAGGGTACAAAAATGTATTCCACATCAGGAACACATATTAAGAAACTCTGTATGCAGAATAAGCTGAATCTTTTGGATGCATCTGTTCGTCATCTTGGAACAGATATCAACTATGTTGTTCTTGAGAATCTCTATGCAAAGCTGAAAGATACTGTAGAGTTCCGTTTTAACTGTCATGTAGATGATGTGGAAGCGATTGACGGCGGATATCGCGTGATTACAAAGGATGGTGTAGATGAATGTAAGAAATGTATCGTTTCTGTGGGAAGAAGCGGAAGTAAATGGATGGAAAAAGTATGTGAAAATCTCGATATCACAACAAAATCCAACCGTGTAGATATCGGAGTTCGTGTGGAACTTCCAGCAGTTATTTTCTCACACCTTACAGATGAACTGTATGAAAGCAAGATTGTCTATAGAACAGAGAAGTTTGAAGATAAAGTCAGAACATTCTGTATGAATCCGAATGGAATCGTTGTAAATGAGAATACAAACGGAATCGTTACAGTAAACGGACATAGCTATGAAGATCCGGCGAAGCAGACAGAGAATACAAACTTTGCGCTTCTTGTGGAGAAACATTTTTCAGAGCCGTTCAAAGACAGTAATGGATATGGTGAAAGTATTGCACGCCTGTCTAATATGCTTGGAGGTGGCGTTCTTGTACAGCGCTTTGGTGATCTGATCCGAGGAAGAAGAAGTACACCGGCACGTATTGCAGAGAGTTTTCTGACACCGACACTTTCCGCAGAACCGGGAGATTTGAGCCTTGTATTGCCGAAACGTATTCTTGATGGAATCATTGAGATGATCTACGCTTTGGATAAGATCGCACCTGGAACAGCAAATGATGATACACTGCTCTATGGTGTAGAAGTTAAGTTCTACAATATGGAAGTGAAACTGGATGAACATCTTGAAACAAAACACAAGGGCCTGTATGTGATTGGAGACGGAAGTGGAGTGACACATTCGTTGTCCCACGCATCAGCAAGTGGTGTGTTCGTAGCAAGAGAGATTGCAGAAGAAGTGTAAATTGACAGAAGTTAATAGTTAAAATAAGGGGAAGTTTTTCATTTGCAGAAATTATATGAAGTGTGTTTTTGTATTGCAGGTGAAAAACTTCCCTTTTTTCTTATGTATAAAAAAGAAACTTGCGTTTTTGTTGTTTTTACAAATAAAACACTTGAATTTTGTTGATTCTTAATTAAAGCGTGTTGAGATTTATTGGAATCTCCTTGACAGAAAGGCATATAGATAGTATTATTTATAGTAAGAGAGTTTATGGCTGAGACTGGGTTGCTGGTCACATCGTGTGAACAGTAACGAGACTGGCTGTGAACAGAGAATGTTAGTGGATTAACATACAGGATTGTATGAATGAGAATTACAGAATCTATGTGAAAGAGAGGAACTGACAGATGGCGAATGATCACGGAGAACAGATTAGAATTGTACAGGAAACAGTTGCAGGTAAGGAGATTACATTTGCACATGTAATGGGAGGTCCGGCTCCGATTATTTATCAGAAACTCGGATTAAATCCACATCTGGATTATCGTTCTTCTGCAATTGGAATTATGAATATGACTCCACCGGAGTCAGCAGTTATCGCATCTGATATTGCAGTGAAAAGCGGTAATGTTTATCTTGGATTCGCAGACCGTTTTACAGGCACACTGATTATTACAGGAGAGATTTCTGATGTTACATCTGCATTGACAGAAGTTGTGGATTATTTCAGAGATTCTCTTGGTTATGTAGTCTGTGATATTACAAAACGATAGGAAGTGCACTTATGAAACGGGAACGTATAACGAGAGAAGAGCTTATGGAGCGTCTGTTTCATGATGACTATGAGAATCTGAAAGGAAAGAAGCTTCGTATGACTCGTGTGCGCGTGCCGGGGAAGGAAGTCTGCATGGCGCATATTATCAGTAGATCAGATGAGGTTATTTACCAGAATCTGGGATTACATATTGGAACTCATGAAGGTGAGGATCACACAGGAGAGTCTATCGGACTTCTGCGTTTTACACCGTGGGAAGCAGTTGTAGTTGCTGCAGATGTAGCATTCAAGAGTGCAGATGTCGAGATTGGTTTTATGGATAGATTCTGCGGAACACTGATTCTGACTGGCGGATTGACACAGGTGCAGACAGCTGTGGAGGATGTAGTTCGATTTTTTGATGAAAGACTTGGCTTTGCAGTGTGCGAGGTTCATAGAAGTTAAGAAGACAGAGGCGTAACAGGATGAAAAAGATATTTTTGATGGGGAGAAGTGAAGCGGGGAAGACTTCACTGACGCAGGCTCTTAAGGGAGAAGAACTGCATTATGTGAAGACACAGTATACGAATACAGAAGATGACACGATCGACTCTCCGGGAGAGTATGCAGAGTCTAAGCATTTCAGTGTTGGACTTGCCTGTTTTTCATTTGAGGCAGACGTGATTGCTATGGTGCAGGCTGCAGATGAACCGTTCAATCTGTTCGGACCTGGAAGCAGATGTTTTATCCAACGTCCATTGATCGGAATCATTACAAAGATTGATTCACCGTACGCAAATGTTGATATGGTGAGACTTTGGATGAAGAATGCCGGATGTGAACGCATTTTCGAAGTAAATAATAAGACGCGGGAAGGTATCAAAGAGCTCATGGATTATCTGAATGAGCCTGTGGAAATACTGACATTGGATCGTGCCAGATATAAACAGTCATTGGGATTGAATGACTGGGATCCACTACCGGAAGGAGTAGAGTATCCGGATGGCATGTAGATATCAAAAGATTAAGGTGACTGTTCAGAGCCAACCTTCAAAATGCTACGCATTTTGAAGGTGTGGCGTATCCG
>OLFU01003565.1_pt1 | contig 10090 bp, 7 predicted proteins | sample 1605161 | NCBI WGS metagenome assembly OLFU01 (sample SAMEA3888914, study PRJEB22519) | human gut metagenome | biome: human gut; feature: human-associated habitat; material: faeces | place: Denmark | collected 2011
CGTTTTCTTACGGCACTTTCGGTTCCAAAAGTGCCTACCCGTGTACAGTAACGATTTTCCTACCGCACTGCCACCAGCTTACAGATCGGCTTGCCCTGCGCCGAGAACTTTGCCTCGTACTCGGTCATGACGTTGCCCTCTGCCATCTCGCTGTGGTGCAGGTCACGGGTATATTCTGTGATGCGCCAGCCCGCCTCCGGGATAGCTTCCAGGGAATAGGAAAATAAATCCTGGTTGTCCGTCTTGAACTCGACTCTTCCATCCTTCTGAAGAATCTGATCGTACACTGCCATAAATGGCGGCGAGGTCAGTCTCCGTCTCGCATGGCGGTCCTTCGGCCACGGATCCGAAAAATTCAAATAAATCCGCTCTACTTCCCCCGGTCCAAAAATCTCTGCCAGTTCTCTGGCATCCTCACATAAGAAATAGATATTGGACAGTTCCATCTGTTCTCTCTTGCGGATCGCCTTTAAAAGAACCGTCGAATATTTCTCAATACCCACAAAATTCACATCCGGGTTGCGGGACGCCTGCTCCAAAATAAACTGACCTTTACCCATACCCACCTCGATACGGATCGGATGGTCATTTCCAAAAATCTGCTGCCAGGTTCCCTTCTTCTCCTTCGCCCCATGAACCACATGCGGGTTTTCTTCTATCATCTGCTCTGCGCCCGGTATATGGCGTAATCTCATCTTCGTTCCTCCTGCTGTCTACAATCTGCGCCGTCCCGGATGGACTTTCTTCCGTACCGTATCATTCCGTTGAGACGCCCCGGCTTACCCGCCGGATCTATCCTTATCTTACCATTGAAGCCCCCATTTCGCAAGCAAAGGTGCTCTATTTTCACACCATTTTACGATCCCCGTGTTACTGTTCACGCATACGTGCCCAGTAACGGAATTCGCCGTGGCTTCGCATTTAAATACGGCAAATTCCTGCTGCCACCACGTTTTCTTGCGGCACTTTCGGTTCCAAAAATGCCCGCCCCATAAACAGCCTCCACTCTCCTCCATGCCGTCCTTTCTAATCCGTCCGACTTTGTGTCCTTTTCTTACAAATTTCATAACTTTTCCAATTTTTATCATTTTATAGATGAATAATTCAAGCGATTATATTATAATAATTTTAGGACAAAACCAAACATACGGTCACGAAATGACTGCCGTCTTTTCACCCCTTCGCCGGACATTCAAAAGTCAGTATCCGTCCGGGAACAGCCGCCGGCACGCCGGTTTCGGACCTGCATCATATACACAGGAGGATATGCCTATGGGAACAACAGCTAACACAGGTCAGAGCACCTGGGAACAGATCCACGGCGGGGTCCGCGAGACCGAGCGCCTGATCGGACAGAAGAATTATAACCTGGCGATGGTGAAAGCCCGCCAGACCCTTGAATACATGGTCAAATGCCTCTGCGAGCGGTATGGCATTCTGGAAACCGGTCTTCTGGAGATGATCGACGCCCTCTACAGCGCCGGAAAAATCAGCAAGACCACCTGCGAACATTACCACAAGATCCGCACGATCGGCAACAAGGCGATCCATGAGGGAGACAACAGCGCCTACAACGCCAATCAGGCGCATCACCTTCTGTCGCAGGAGGTCTACACCTTCGCAAATGACTACAATGACACAAAAAAATCCACCCGGGCTTCCCGAAGTGCAGCTCCAACCCCCGCTTCTTCCCGCCTTCGCGGGAACAGCCGACATTCCTCTGCCAGCTCTGGAAACGAAAAACCTGCCGGCACACGTTCCGGCAGCTCCGAGGGACGCCGTCCGCGCGCCTATGCAGGCGGTCCGTCTTTTGAATTTCGAAGCATTATTAAACCAGTGCTTCTGATTATTATTATCATCCTGCTGCTTTTGATCATCAAGATGATACGCCCTGCGACGGATGCCAAACCGGATTCTACTGCAGCCGTCAGCACCGAATCGCTGGCTCCAGAAACCGAGGCAGAGACCGTTGCCGCAGAATCGACCGTTTACCGGACCACCGACACAGTCAATGTCCGTCCGGAACCATCCACCGACACCGACAGGATTGGTGTTCTAGCACCAGATACCGATGTGGAATATCTCCGTGATTACGACGAAAAATGGGCGGTAATCAGCTACAACGGACAGGAAGCCTACGTTTCCAGAGACTTTATCCGGCAGGTTTCGCAGTAATCAGCCAAAAAAGGAACCATACATGCAGTGATTCTTCTCCCTGACATACATGGTTCCTTTTCATTTTCTTTGTACAATGGTTCATCACTTTCGCAATTATACTTTCCGCAATGAATCCCTGAATTTACTCAACTCAAATTTTACTTCAAATCCCGAATTTTCTCCGCCAGCGGCACAATCTCCTCCAGCGAATTTAACTCATAGTCCGCCAGACTCCGGTCAAAGGAAAAACGGTTATCGATGAGCGCCGCCACTGTCATTCCCGCGCAGTGCCCCGCCGTGATGCCGACCGTCGAATCCTCAATCACAAGGCACTCCTCCGGCTGCAGGCCCATCTGCTCCGCCGTATAGAGGTAAACCGCCGGATCCGGCTTGCTGCGCTTGAACGTACTCGCACTGATCATCCGCTCCAGACGGGACGCCACGCCATTTTCCTTTAAAATGCGCTCCACCTGCTCAATATTCGTCGCGGATGCGACCGCCAGCCGGAAGCCCTCTGCTTTCAGGCGATCCATCACATCCAGAATTTCCGGGCGGAAGATCGAGAGATAATCAATCGAATTAAAAATGTCCGTCCAGCGCCCCAGATACTCGTCATGCAACTCCTGCCAGGTCTGACCATTGTGGATCGCCTTCTCCACAACCATCCAGCAGTCCTGCTTCGTCGTCCCCACCGTCCCGTGCAGACTCTCCAGAGTCACCTCCGGATTTTTCGTTTTTGCATATTCATACAGATAATTCAGATAAATTCCTTCACTGTCAATGATGACCCCATCCATATCAAAGATGACTGCCTTTATCATATTCGTATCCTCTCTCTTTCTGCTCCAGATTATAACATCTCCCCCCAGTATACAGGAATCCCCCGCCAGCTGACAAGCCCCTATTCCACCCTTCCGCCATTCTTTTGAAAAATTTATTACTGTTCACGCATCGTGCCCAGTAACGGAATTTGCCGTGGCTTCGCATTTAAATACGGCAAATTCCTGCTGCCACCATGTTTTCTTACGGCACTTTCGGTTCCAAAAGTGCCTACCCGTAAACAGTAACAAAAATTTCACATATTTTTCCATTTCGCGCCTTTTCATGCTTCCCCGAAACTGTTATACTGGATAACGAAACGGAAACTTTAACATACAGAGCCGTTTCAAGGAAAATAGAACAAACAACCCATTTACAAATTTATCACATAAAATGAAAGGCTGCAGCTGTACCACAACCTGACAGCCGCGAAAGGTTTTATATGACACAGAAAAAAACATATTTAAGCTGGCTTCTGGGGCTTATCTGTGCTTTCAGTCTGATGATCGTGTTTCTGATCACCTCGGTGGAAGCCGTCGCCTACTGGACGCCGCATTATTATGAAAATGAATATACCCGCTACCAGGTTGCCGATGATGTCCATATGGAGATGGACGACCTGCTTTACGTGACGGACGAGATGATGGCGTATCTGCGCGGCAGCCGCGACGATCTGAACATTGACACCGTCGTAGACGGGACGCCGCGCGAATTTTTCAACGCCAGGGAGAAGGCACACATGGCGGATGTCCGCAATCTCTTTCTCGGAGGACTGGCGCTGCGCCGCCTCTGCCTGTTTCTGGCAGCGGCATCGGTTGCACTGCTGGCACTTTTCAAGGTTCCGTTAAAACACCTGCTGCCACGGATGCTCTGCGCCGGGACGGTTTTATTTCTGGGCGTGACCGCCCTGCTTGCCGGGATCATTTCCACTGATTTTACGAAATATTTTATTATTTTCCACAAAATCTTCTTTACCAACGATCTCTGGCAGCTCGATCCGCGGACCGATCTTCTGATCAACATCGTGCCGGAACCATTTTTCATGGATACCGCCGCCCGGATCGGCATCACCTTCTGCCTGATGACCGGCGCCCTGTTTCTTCTCTGCCTTGCATGCATCCTGCGGGAACACCGCAGGGGCAAATCAGGGGCAGAAAATTCCGGAAATTCCGGAGGCGGCAGCTCTCCAGGTAGTTCCAGCCACCCGGCTGCTCCGGATTTGAAGACGAAAATAGCTGGCAGCACAGGCAGCAAGTTGTCCTTGTTTTTAATTGGTACACTTTTGCTGTCCCTGCTCGCCGCCCCGATGCAGGCGCTTGCCTCCACTGAATGGCCGTCGGACATTTCGATTGACTCCGATGCCGGGATCGTCATGGACGCCAACACCGGAGTTGTTTTATATGGAAAAAACATCCACGAAACCTACTCTCCCGCCAGTATCACGAAGGTTCTGACCTCCCTCATCGTTCTGGAGCACTGTTCCCTCGATGAGACGGTCACCTTTTCCGAGAGCGCGGTCTACAACGTGGAGTCCAACAGCAGCAGCGCCGGATACGATACAGGCGATACTGCCAGCGTCAAGGACTGCCTCTACGCCCTGCTTTTAAAATCAGCCAATGAGGCTGCCAACGCCCTCGCCGAGCACGTTGCTGGCTCCGCTGATGCATTTGCTGTTTTGATGAATGAAAAAGCCGCCGAGCTTGGGTGCCAGGATTCGCATTTTGCAAATCCGAGCGGTCTGAATAACGAGGAACACTATGTCAGCGCCTACGACATGGCGCTCATCACGCGGGCGGCATTTGAAAATCCTACGTTTGCCAAGATCGTCGAGACAACCTACTATAAACTGCCGCCGAACCAGAAAAATCCCGAGGGACAGGGCATCTCCCCGGGCAATAAGCTGGTCAAAAAGAACTGGCCGCAGTACTACCGTCCGGACGTTCTCGGCGGCAAAACCGGTTATACCTCCATCGCCCTCAACACACTGGTCAATGGTGCCAGACAGGGCGATACGACACTGATTACCGTCATCCTGCACAGCAACAACACGCAGTATGAGGATACCAGCCGGCTGCTCGACTTTGGATTTAACAATTTCCAGTCGGTCAAAATTGCAGATTATGATCAAACTTTTTCAAATATCGGAAAAGATTTGAAAATTGCAGATGTGTCTACCGCCGGGGGCGAATCCCTGTCCATCGACCCAGATAGCCGCGTGGTACTTCCAAAAACAGCGGATTTCTCGGAGACAACGACCTCCTTCGACTATGAGATCCCGGCTGGCGCACCGGACGGCACGATCGCCTGTGTCACTTATTCGCTCGGCGATCACAAGGTTGGCCAGGCATATCTGACCCTCACCGACAGCAGCCAGACAGCGGCAGATATTCCCGAAAAGCTTATATCCCAGGCGGCAACAGCTACCGCGCAGGACAGCTCCGACACTGCCCTTTCAGACGGCTCCTCGGAGGCCTTGCCGCTCTCCAATCCGCCCGAATCGGCTGCTAATCAGGAAAATAGTTCCACCGGTAAATCCTTTGGACAGCTGTTTCATATTTCCGTCCGCGTTCCACCGGCATTTATCGCCGCACTGACCGCCATTCTTGTCGTGATCGGCGCGGTCACCGCCGGCATCCGTTTTCTCCAGATGCAGCGCCGCCAGGAGGAGGACGCCCTCGCAGAACGCCGCAGACGGCGCGCGGAACGTCTGCGCGACAGCGGAATGTCCGAAGCAGATTTCGACCTGATGATGCAGGACCGCCGAACGGCGCTGGCTAAAAAAAGGAAGAAACGATCGCATAAAATCCCATAACTGACACAAAAAGAGTTACCAGATGTGGAAATTCTCTTCTTTTACCTTACTCTAAACAGGCAGGAGAAACATTTCCATATCCAGTAACTCTTTTCTATGAATTTTTTCTTTTCTCTAATTCCTATTTCATACGCTCCATCCGCTCGGCTGCCTTCACTCTACTCGGCTGTTTCTGCCGCCTTTCCAGACTTCTTCGCCTTGTTGCGTTCCGCGCGCTTCTTCTTCGTTTCCTCCTTCTTCTGCTCCACGTAGGCCGCTCCCTCTTCACCGACCAGCTTCGTCGTCTTAACAGCAAAGAACGATCCGTCCTCCGACTTCTTCATCCGGATCTTTCCCTTCATATAACCGTGCTCCGGGCAGACCGCCAGACAGAAGTAAAATTTCTGGTTTGAGGAAAACCAGCGGATCTTTTTCCGCAAGGTACGGCGGCATTTGTAACAAACCATCTCCGCCACACGCCGTTCCTCCAAAATCTCTTCCTTCGTATCATGCTCACGCGACACAAATTTCGCATATTCTGGAAATTCCAGGTAGATCTCTTCCTCCTCCGTCAGCGGCGGCTGGTAATAATCCACTGAAACGTACTCCATCATGCTGTAAAAGTCCATCTCACTCATGACACGCCCCGTGTAGTACGCATCATCCAGCGCCCGGTGGAACGGGCGGTCTTCCGTGAGGTGCAATTCCTCTACCACGGTATCTAACGACTCCTTTTGCTTGGTGCCGTGGATCAGGGCATAGATTTTCTGCAAATCATAATAGAGAAGCGGCGATGGAAACTGCAGCTCCATCCCGTGATATACCATATTCCGCTGCAATTCGGTCAGATCCATCGAGCCCCACGTACAGAACCGGTAATCATCCCCGCACCATTCTAAAAATTCGGTCATCGCACGCACAAAATCCTCGCCTTCTGTGTCAAGCTGCTCGATCGACATATGCGTCACTTCTGATATCTTATAATGCATCTGCCGGTACACCCGCGGGCGGATCAGACGGCGAAATTCCGAAATGATTTGAAGATTTTTATTTAATTTTACCGCGCCTATCTCAATAATCTCAAATGGAAGCCGGTTCATCGAGCCTTCCTTGCCCGCCGGACTCTGGTTCCATTCCAGATCCAATACTATAAACTGTCCCATAATTCTCGTCTCTTTGTAACGGTTCCGTTTTCTACGCGTTACCTCTTACTTTTCTTTCTTCACGTTGTCACTGTCCATAACTTTACCACAAATCTGTGTATAAGTCCATATTAGGTTACCGGGCACACATGTGGGGACAGTAATATTTTGGTTACTATACACGGGTAGGCACTTTTGGAACCGAAAGTGCCGTAAGAAAACGTGGTGGCAGCAGGAATTTGCCGTATTTAAATGCGAAGCCACGGCAAATTCCGTTACTGGACACGTATGCGTGTACAGTAACATATTTTTTACATAGAACCACTGGCAGAGTGCTTCCATCTTTGCTATACTTCATGATAGAAAGAAGAAGCATTTCTTTTATCAGAATGCTTTCTTCTAAGCTTTATTATGCACCTTGGGAGGGGCTGCTTATGGATTTAATACAACAATTTATCGATACATACAAGATGAAATGGACATTCTACGACGCAGCCGGACGGCTCGCGGCAGAGAAACTCCAGCTCGCCCTGCAAAATGCCGGTATCCGGGCGATCGTGACCTCTCGCGCCAAGAATCCCGCCAGACTCCGCACAAAAGTGCAGCGGCGCAATTCCAGACGTGAAGAACCATACCAGACACTCGAGGAAATCTACGACGACATTGCCGATCTGTCCGGTGTACGCGTCTCCCTGTATTTCCCCGGTGACCGCGGCAAGGTAGATGCGATCATCTCGGAGCTTTTCAACATCCTGGAATTTAAACAGTTCCCGGAACAGTCGAAACCCCCGACTTACCACAAACGGTTTTCCGGCTATTGGGCGAACCATTACCGCGCGCGGATGCGCGATGAAATTTTGAATGAATCACAGAAAAAATACGGATCGGCGCGCATCGAGATCCAGGTGGCGTCCCTGATCATGCACGCCTGGTCCGAGGTTGAACATGATCTGATTTACAAGCCAATGCAGGGAACTTTATCCGAGGAAGAGCTGTCGATCTTAGATGAGTTAAATGGTCTGGTCCTTGCCGGCGAGATCGCGCTGGAACGCCTACAGGCAGCCGGAAATGAGCGGCTCCGCAGCCGCAATGCCGCGTTTGGAAGCCAGTACGAGCTGGCGTCCTATCTCTATAATTTCCTGAGCAGCCATCTCAAAACCGAGGACATCGAGCTTCGAATGGGAAATATTGCCCTGCTCTACCGGCTTTTGCAACGTTTACAGCTCACCGGTCTCAAAGATATTACCCCGATTCTGCGGTCTGTCAAATTTGAAAAGGATCGGCGCACCATTTCCCAGCAGATCATCGATCAGATTATCTCCGGCAATGAAAAGCGCTACCAGTGCTACCAGGAGCTACGGACGGAACCGGAGACCGCCTCACCGGAAACCCTGCAGGCAGTCAACCAGTTCCTCGAGGAGTGGGTACCATTAGAGCGCCTGCTCAACAAAACTGCACGGCGCACCTCGACGCGTTCCCGCGGTGCCTTCAATATCAATACACTCAAGCGGATGGATCTCTTTGACAAAGAAATGATCAACCAGATTGTCCAGCTCCGCAAGCTGCGGAATGTCCTGATCCACGACATCGAGCTGCCGGACCAGACACAGATTCTCCGCTGTACGGAGGAAGCGAAAGCACTTCTGGCACAGCTGACCGGACAGCATGACGCAATGGCAGACGGAGAAAACGGTGAGAAAAACAGCCACGCAGAAAACACATAGGACACAAACGCGCCAATCATCAAAAATGCAAAACACCAGATAACAAAAAAACACAACGATAAAAGCCATCCAGTTTTTAGCCGGATGGCTTCTTTCTTTTACATATTTGATTCTTTTCAGAACCGCTTCCAACATCGAAACACGATGTTTTACATTCTAATTTTGCATTCTAAATTCAGAAGCTTCTTAAATTAGAAATCAACCTCTGTATCATAGAAGCAGCAGGTCAGAAGTTTCGCCATCTGCTCCGGATTGATCGAACGCGGGTTGGAACCGGTACATGCATCGCCAACTGCCAGCTCTGCCACGGTTGCCAGTTTGTCATTGAATTCTTTCTCGTCAATGATTCCGCCCTCATAAAGCTTAATGCTCGGAGCGATATTTAACTGCTTGTTCATCTCTTTGATCTCGGCGATCAGAGCGTCAACCAGAGCCTCGTCGCTGTCTCCCTGTAAACCGATGAACTTCGCGATATCTGCATAACGGGAAGCTGCCTCTGGTTCCTTGGAGTTAAATTTAATAACCTTCGGAAGATACATCGCATTCGCTGCACCGTGAACGATATGTCCGCCGGAGTAAGCTGCACCTGTCTTGTGTGCCATGGAATGAACTATTCCAAGTAGTGCGTTGGAGAATGCCATTCCCGCGAGACACTGCGCGTAATGCATCTCCTCTCTCGCATGGGTATTTCCATTATAAGATGCCGGAAGGTATTCCAGAACCATCTCGATCGCCTGAAGTGCCAGCGGATCCGTAAACGGTCCGTTTAATGTGGAAACATATGCTTCAATCGCATGTGTCAGCGCATCCATACCTGTATATGCAACCTGTTTTACCGGAAGACCTGCGACAAGATCCGGATCGACAATCGCAACATCCGGAGTGATATTAAAGTCAGCCAACGGATATTTTACGCCTGTCTGATAGTTTGTAATGACAGAAAACGCCGTAACTTCAGTCGCTGTTCCCGATGTAGACGGAATTGCACAGAATTTTGCTTTCTGTCTCAGCTCCGGAAAGTTAAACGGTGTACATAATTCTTCAAATGTTGTATCCGGGTACTCATAAAATGCCCACATTGCCTTTGCCGCATCAATCGGTGAGCCTCCACCCATAGATACAATCCAGTCCGGCTCAAATGCTCTCATGGCTTCTGCGCCTTTCATAACTGTCTCAACTGACGGATCCGGTTCTACGCCTTCAAACAACTGCACTTCCATTCCCGCTTCTTTTAAATATCCAACTGCTCTGTCAAGAAATCCCTGACGTTTCATAGATCCTCCGCCTACTACGAGGATTGCTTTTTTTCCTTTCAGGTTTTTCAACTCTTCAAGACATCCTTTTCCATGATAAATGTCTCTTGGTAAACAAAATCTGCTCATTTCCGACATCTCCTTTATTTGAATATTGTTATTTTCTTAACATAAATATTATAACTCTTTTAATTCAAAAAAACA
>OLFU01003577.1_pt1 | contig 10076 bp, 7 predicted proteins | sample 1605161 | NCBI WGS metagenome assembly OLFU01 (sample SAMEA3888914, study PRJEB22519) | human gut metagenome | biome: human gut; feature: human-associated habitat; material: faeces | place: Denmark | collected 2011
CTCCCTTCGAAGGTTTTATTTCGAAGGCCGGGTCTATACGGGTAACCCCGTGTTCGCGATAGAATTGTTCGGCAAGTCGGTTAGATACGTTGCCGAGGTAAGATAGCTCTGTCTGGGGATAACATACGGTTTTGTCTTCCTCTTGTCGTTTCTCGGTTCGGTAGGCAATGCGTCTGATACGGTCGAGAGATTCGACCGCTTTTTGCCTGAGTTTTGAAAGTACGGAGGCCGGTATGAAGAAGTTGTCGGGCAGGTCGATGTCTATTTTCAGGGCCGAGTAGGCGGTCGTTCCCAATTTGCCGAGCTGCTTCTTTTGAGTTTCTTGCTGAGGGGTTCGGGCGGTTTCGTGGGGTGCGTCTTCCCGTATGGTCGTGTGATTGCCGCATTCGTCTTTCATGTAAAGGGCATATCCTCCGGGAACGGTATAGAGGGTTATCTCTACATCGATTCTTCTGTCGGCGGAAGGACGGGAGAGTCGTTTGTCAAACTCGAAATCGAAGTTCCGATACAGAACCGTGTGAGGGGTTATCTCGATTCGGGAGGCCGGGAAGATTCGGTTCCCTTCCACTCGATTTACCCGTACCCCCTCGAATTCCCCTTTGTTATTGGCGAAGCATAGCCCGTCTCCGTTGTGTATGGGAGTGAGTCCGGCGATCGTAAATGTGTTTTTATCGGATTGTTTGACTTTTCCTACGTATTCACCCAAAGATTTCGGGGTGTCGGGCGAGGCGATAGGTTCGGGCGTTCTTCCGTCCAAAAAATAGTGGGTGAATCCTCGGTTGAAACTTTTTTCGAGCCGGGGTGTAAATTCTATCGAAGAGTGTCCGGTCGAGGCTGTACGGTATTCGGGGCGGCGTTTGAAAATCTTGTCGAGTTCTTGCCTGTAATAGGCCGTACAGTTTTTTACGTAGGCCATGTCTTTGAGTCGTCCCTCTATCTTGAAAGACGATACACCCGCATCGAGAAGCTCCTCCAATCTGTCGCTTTGATTGAGGTCCCGAAGAGAGAGCAGATGCTTGTCTTTGGCGATGACATTGCCTTTCCCATCTATGAGGGTATAGGGAAGCCGGCAGTATTGGGCGCATTCGCCCCGGTTGGCACTGCGTCCGCACATCGCTTCGCTAAGATAGCATTGTCCGCTGTAACTGACGCACAAGGCTCCATGCACGAAAACTTCGAGCGGGACTTGTACCGATCGGGCTATCTCGTTGATTTGCCCCAGTGAAAGTTCGCGGGCCAGTACGACTTGTGAAAATCCGCATTGTTCGAGGAATTTTACTTTCTCGGGTGTACGGTTGTCGGCTTGTGTGCTGGCGTGCAGAGCTATGGGAGGAATGTCGAGCCGGGTGATACCCATGTCTTGGACAATGAGTGCATCGGACTCTATTTTGTATAATTCGTGAATGAGTCGTTCGGCGTCGCGCAGTTCGTCGTCCCGTAAAATGGTATTCAATGTGATGTACACCCGGGCATCGAATCGATGGGCGAAGTCGATGAGTCGGGTTAAATCGGCGATGCTGTTACCTGCGGTGGAGCGTGCCCCGAAGCGAGGCGCGCCGATATACACGGCATCGGCGCCGTGGAGAATCGCTTGCTGCCCGATTTCGACGTTTTTCGCCGGGGCTAATAGTTCTATGCGACGTACGGTTTTCATTGTATATCGTTCAGGTTGTAGGGTGTTTGTTGATATACGAAATAGTTCAGCCAATTCGTGAAAAGCAGGTTGGCATGTCCCCGCCAGTTAACGATCGGATTGTTATCGGGATTGTTGTCGGGATAGTAATTTCGGGGGAGGGCAATGTCGAGGCCTTTCGCCAGATCGCGGCGATACTCGATGTCGAGCGTGAGAGCCGAATATTCGGAGTGCCCCGTGATGAAAAACTCTCTGCCGCAACGAGCCATGACCATATAAACTCCCGCATCCTCCGACTCGGAAAGGATTGTCAGGGATTTATCCTTTTCGATATCGGCTCGGCGTACCTCGGAATATCGGCTGTGAGGATCGTAAAACAAGTCGTCGAATCCTCTGAAAATAGGATTTCGCTCGTCGTACTTATGATGGGCGAATACTCCGAAAAGTTTTTTATCCAACGGGTGTTTGGGGATTCCGTAAAAATGGTACAGCCCGGCCAAAGCAGCCCAACAAATATAGAGAGTCGAGGTAACGTGTTTGTGCGCCCAGTCGAAAATCTCGACTAACTCGTTCCAGTAATCGACCTCCTCGAATTGTAATTTTTCGACAGGAGCGCCTGTGATAATCATGCCGTCGTAAAAATCATCCTGCATCTCGTCAAAGTCTTTATAGAATTCCTTCATATGCTCGATCGGCGTGTTCTTGGGAGTATGGCCTTTTATCTTCATAAAGTCGAGCTCCACTTGCAAGGGGGTATTGCTCAGGAGGCGAACAAGGTCTGTCTCCGTCGTGATCTTCAGTGGCATCAAGTTCAGCACAACTACACGTAGCGGACGAATGTCCTGCTCAGACGCACGCAACGAGTCCATCACAAAGATGTGCTCTTTCTTCAACAGCTCAACAGCTGGCAAATTCTTCTGTAGGTTTAAAGGCATCTTCTTTCCTTAATTATTTATACAAGGCACAAAGATAGTGAGAAATTGCCTTTCGTTGAAAATAAATCGTTGTTTCCCGCGTTTGTAGATTTAATAATTAGATGGAATATGAAGATTCGTGCAATAGCTACGCTACTATTTATATTATTTTCGATAAGTGCTTTCGGGCAGGGACGTGCCAAAATCAGCGGTTATATCCGCGACGCGGACGGTAATCCGCTGGACTTGGTCAATATCCGGGTCAAGAACACGTTAAACGGGACGATGAGTAATGAAAAAGGCCACTACTCGCTTTCGGTCGCTACCGGTGACTCGGTGACGCTTATCTATTCATGCCTGGGCTACAACAAGGCCGAAAGGATCCTACCTCAGGTAACCAAAGATATGCGTCTCAACGTGCAGATGAACTATACATCACTCGAACTGGGAGAAGTCGTAGCTACCGCCATCCGAAAGCAGACAACCACCCTTGAAACCCTGAATGCCGACCGCGTCAAACTACTCCCCGACCCTGCCGGAGGAAGCATTGAAAGTCTAGTCGTTACATTTGCTGGCGTTACTTCCAATAACGAATTAAGTTCGCAATACTCCGTACGCGGCGGCAGTTATGACGAAAACATCGTATATGTGAACGGACTGGAAGTGTTCCGTCCGCTGCTCATCCGTTCCGGACAACAGGAAGGGTTGAGTTTTATCAACCCGGACATGACGGAAGCCGTCAATTTCTCCGCCGGAGGATTCGAAGCCCGTTATGGGGACAAGATGAGTTCCGTGCTGGACATCACCTACAAAAAACCGAAAGGATTCGAAGGTTCGGCTTCCGCCAGCCTGCTGGGAGCCAATGCTTATGTGGGCAGTTCTTCCGGCAAGTTCACACAGGTGACCGGTTTCCGTTACAAAACAGGACGATCTCTTTTGAAAACAACCGATACGGATGCCGAATATGATCCTAATTTCATTGATTTGCAGACTTATATGACATACCAGCTTGCTCCCAAATGGGAGATCAACTTTCTCGGAAACTTAGCCATAAACAATTATAAGTTCATTCCCCACACCCGAGAGACTTCTTTTGGAACGGCAACAAATGCCAAAAAATTTAAAGTATTCATGAGTGGCCAGGAACGGGATAAGTTCGAAACGTTATTCGGAGCACTCACTTTAAAGCATAACCTGAACGACAATACGGAACTCGGCTTGCAAGCATCCGCCTTTACCAGTAAGGAAGAGGAAGGATATGATATTGCCGGTGATTACTGGCTGGGAGATGCAGCCGAAGAAGGAGGCGGAGAAATACAGAATTTATCCATCGCACGCTATAACGAGCACGCTCGCAACCGTCTGCACTCCAATATCATGAATGTCGGGCATTATGGTGTCGCTCGCATAAAAAACAATACGTTGAAATGGGGTGCTACCGTCCAGTTGGAGAAAATCAACGACAAGATCAGCGAATGGGAAAAACGCGACTCCGCCGGATACTCGTTACCGCAAGGGGGCGGGAATGTCAACGTGATCGCAAACCTGTTCTCGGATAACAAACTGGAAAGCACACGTATTTCCGGTTATTTGCAGGATGTATTCAAGTTTCGTACCAAACAAGGACTGTTCACGCTGGTTGGTGGTGTACGCGGCAGCTATTGGAGTTATAACAGGGAATTTATATTCAGCCCGCGTGCTTCAATAGGTTTCATTCCGAACTTCGACCAGAACCTGACATTTCGGCTGGCTTCCGGTCTGTATTATCAGTCTCCGTTCTATAAGGAATTACGTACAACTGTGCAGGACGAACACGGCAACAGTATCATACAACTGAACAAAAACCTGAAATCACAGCGTTCCATCCATGTCATTGCAGGAGGCGATTATACATTCCGGGCATCCGGCAGAAATTTCAAAGTCAGTGCCGATATGTATTATAAAAAATTGGATAACCTGAACCCCTATACGGTGGATAATGTCAAAATCCGATACTACGGCGAGAACTGTGCGCAAGGCCATGCGATGGGGCTCGATGTCAAATTCTTCGGCGAATTTGTTCCGGGTACGGACTCCTGGATCAGCTTCTCCCTAATGAAAGCGGAGCAAAGCATCCGAGGGAGCGAATATGTACCGATGCCTAACAGCCAAGGTTATAATGTCTCGCTCTTTTTTCAGGATTATTTCCCCGGATACAAACGTGTCAAACTGAATCTGAAAGGCGTACTGTCCGGCGGCCTTCCCGTCACAGCCCCACGTACAGGCTACGAGGACGGCTATTTCCGTACTCCGACTTACAAACGCGTGGACCTCGGTTTCTCCTACCAGCTTGCCGGGGGAACGGATGCAATCATGGATCGCGGATTCTTCCGCAATCTCAAGAACATTTGGCTCGGATTGGATATTTTCAACTTGTTCGACATAAAGAACACTAGTTCCTATTATTGGATTACCAATATAGACAACCACCAGTACGCAATCCCTAATTACCTGACCGGAAGACAATTGAATATTCGACTTATCGTTGATTTTTAACCACATGATTTCAAAAATATGCTTTTTAAACATATCCGGATCATGCTGATAAATATTAACGAATTATTTCTCTATTAATAAAAAGAGTGTACCTTTGCCAACATAGAACAAAAAGCAATATTAAATTACTAAATTATTATTGACATGGAACTTACACATATCGAACATTTGGGTATCGCAGTAAAGAGCATCGAAGCTTGCCTGCCGTATTATGAAGAAGTTTTAGGACTAAAATGCTACAACATCGAAGAAGTAGCAGACCAGAAAGTAAAAACTGCATTCTTTAAAGTAGGCCAGACTAAGATCGAGTTGCTGGAGCCGACAAGTGAAGACAGTACAATCGCTAAATTTATCGAAAAGAAAGGTGAAGGTATCCACCACATTGCATTTGCTGTTCCCGACGTACAGGCAGCATTGGACGAAGCCGAATCAAAAGGTGTCAAGCTGATCGACAAAGCTCCTCGTGGAGGTGCAGAAGGCTTGAACATTGCATTCCTTCACCCGAAATCGACATGCAGCGTTCTGACCGAACTTTGCATGCCGGGAAAATAAGAAACAATTGACAATTGAGAATTGACAATTATTTGATGCTATTCAATTGTCAATTCTCAATCGTTAATTGCCAATTAAATAAGTTCATTTCTAACAACAAATCTATAGTACAATGAGTAACCAACTTGAAAAAGTAAAGGAGCTTATCGCCCTTCGCGAAACAGCTCGTTTAGGTGGTGGAGAAAAAAGAATCGAATCTCAGCACAAAAAAGGTAAATACACCGCACGCGAACGTATTGCCATGTTGCTGGATGAGGGAAGTTTTGAAGAATTCGATATGTTCGTACAACATCGTTGTACAAACTTCGGTATTGAAAAAACTAAGTATTTGGGCGACGGTATCGTAACAGGTTACGGAACGATCGACGGACGTCTGGTATATATTTATGCTCAGGATTTCACCGTATTCGGCGGTGCTTTATCCGAAGCATTGGCCATGAAGATCTGTAAAGTAATGGATCAGGCGATGAAGATGGGTGCTCCCGTTATCGGCTTGAACGACTCGGGTGGTGCACGTATCCAGGAAGGTATCAACGCTTTGGCAGGTTATGCAGAAATCTTCCAACGCAACATCCTTGCTTCAGGTGTTATTCCGCAGATTTCCGGTATCTTCGGTCCTTGTGCCGGTGGTGCTGTTTATTCTCCGGCTCTGACCGACTTCACACTGATGATGGAAGGCACTTCTTATATGTTCCTCACCGGACCGAAAGTGGTGAAGACCGTTACAGGTGAAGACGTTAGCCAGGAAAACCTCGGTGGCGCAAGCGTTCACTCCACTAAATCGGGTGTGACTCATTTCACCGCCCAAACAGAAGAAGAAGGTTTCGAACTGATTCGCAAACTGTTGAGCTATATTCCTCAAAACAACCTTGAAGAAGCTCCTTATGTAGATTGCACAGACCCAATCGACCGTCTGGAAGATTCTTTGAACGATATTATCCCCGACAGCCCTACTAAACCGTATGACATGTACGAAGTGATCGGCGCTATTGTGGACAACGATGAATTCCTTGAAATCCAGAAAGATTATGCAAAGAATATCATCATCGGTTTCGCCCGCTTCAACGGACAATCGGTAGGTATCGTTGCTAATCAGCCTAAGTATCTGGCTGGTGTGCTCGATAGTAACGCATCTCGTAAGGGTGCACGTTTCGTTCGTTTCTGCGATGCATTCAATATTCCTATCGTATCGTTGGTAGACGTACCGGGATTCCTTCCGGGAACAGGTCAGGAATACAATGGCGTTATCCTTCATGGTGCTAAACTGTTGTATGCTTACGGTGAAGCTACTGTGCCTAAGGTTACTATCACATTGCGTAAATCCTACGGTGGTTCTCACATCGTGATGAGCTGTAAGCAACTTCGCGGTGACATGAACTACGCATGGCCTACTGCCGAAATCGCAGTAATGGGTGGTGCAGGAGCAGTAGAAGTATTGTACGCACGCGAAGCCAAAGATCAGGAAAACCCTGCTCAATTCCTTGCAGAGAAAGAAGCAGAATACACGAAATTGTTCGCCAATCCTTACAATGCAGCTAAATATGGCTACATCGACGATGTGATTGAACCGCGCAACACACGTTTCCGTGTGATCCGTGCTTTGCAGCAGTTGCAGACTAAGAAATTGAGCAATCCGGCTAAGAAGCATGGTAATATTCCGTTGTAATCCTACTTTTCACATTAAAACAAGAACGATTATGAACAAAACCAAAATCGGAATATTCCTTTCTTTGCTGTTGCTGATTGGTCTGACTTCTTGTGGAGAGCAAAAGTCGAACAATAAGCTGGTGCTAAACGAAATCCTGATAGACAATCAGAGTAATTTTCAGGACGATTACGGATTGCACAGCGCATGGATTGAAATATTCAATAAATCATTCGGTAGCGCCGACCTGGCAGCTTGCTTGCTGAAAGTAAGCAGCCAACCGGGCGATACAGTTACTTATTTTATCCCAAAAGGTGATATACTTACCTTAGTGAAACCACGCCAACATGCACTATTCTGGGCAGATGGCGAACCTAACCGTGGTACTTTCCATACCAGCTTCAAGCTGAATCCGGAAACAGCTAACTGGGTGGGTCTGTTCGACTCCGGCAAAAAGTTGCTCGACCAGATTGTAGTGCCCGCAGGCACTCTCGGTCCCAACCAATCATACGCTCGTGTAAGCGACGGGGCAGCTGAATGGGAAGTAAAAAGTGGAAGTGGTGACAAATACGTGACTCCGAGCACCAACAACAAGACTCTTGACAGCAATTCCAAGATGGAAAAGTTTGAAGAACACGATGCTGATGGCGTTGGAATGTCCATTTCTGCCATGAGCGTAGTATTCTGCGGATTGATTCTTCTCTTTATTGCTTTTAAGATTGTAGGAAAAGTAGCTGTTAATTTGAGCAAGCGCAACGCTATGAAATCTAAAGGCATTGACAAGCATGAAGCTAAGGAACTGTCACAGGCTCCGGGCGAAGTATACGCTGCTATTTCTATGGCATTACACGAAATGCAGGATGAGGTGCACGACGTAGAAGAAACGGTGCTGACCATCACCCGCGTAAAACGCAGCTACTCACCATGGAGTTCGAAGATTTACACTTTGCGTGAAACTCCTCCCAGAAAGTAAGTCACCTTTTAAAAAGTAAAAACGATGAAAGAATATAAATATAAAATCAACGGTAACTCATATAAAGTAACCATCGGAGATATTGAAGACAACATCGCTCATGTAGAAGTGAACGGTACACACTATAAAGTAGAAATGGAGAAACAGCCGAAGCCTGTTGCGAAACCCGTGACAGTACGCCCGATGCCTAATGCTCCTGCTGCTCCTACTCAAGTAGTGAAACCGACTGCTCCATCTACCGGAAAGTCAGGAGTAAAATCTCCGCTGCCGGGTGTGATCCTCGACATCAAAGTGAATGTAGGCGATACTGTAAAGAAAGGACAGACCATTATCATATTGGAAGCCATGAAGATGGAAAACAATATCAATGCGGATAAGGACGGTAAGATTACTGCCATCAACGTCAACAAGGGAGACTCTGTTCTTGAAGGTAATGACCTCGTAATTATTGAATAATATGGGAGACTTTATAAACTTTTTAGGAAATAACCTGGCCGACTTCTGGACATACACAGGCTTTGCCAATGCTACGGTAGGGCATGTAGTCATGATTCTCGTTGGCTTGGTATTCATCTATTTGGCAATAGCCAAAGAGTTCGAACCAATGCTGCTGATTCCTATCGGTTTTGGTATATTGATTGGTAATATACCTTTTAATATGGATGCCGGGCTGAAAGTCGGTATTTATGAAGAAGGTTCTGTATTGAATATATTGTATCAGGGAGTGACCTCCGGCTGGTATCCGCCACTCATCTTTTTGGGTATCGGTGCCATGACGGACTTCTCGGCACTTATCTCTAATCCAAAATTGATGCTGATTGGTGCAGCTGCACAGTTCGGTATCTTCGGTGCATATATGATCGCATTGGAAATGGGTTTCGACCCAATGCAAGCCGGTGCTATCGGTATCATTGGTGGAGCAGACGGCCCGACGGCCATCTTCCTTTCTTCCAAGCTAGCACCTAACCTGATGGGAGCCATTGCGGTGTCCGCCTACTCCTATATGGCGTTGGTTCCGGTGATACAGCCGCCTATCATGCGTCTGCTCACCACCAAGAACGAACGTGTCATCCGCATGAAACCGCCGCGTGCCGTTTCTCACACGGAGAAGGTGATTTTCCCGATCATCGGTTTGTTGCTGACTTGTTTCCTGGTTCCTTCCGGTCTGCCTTTGCTGGGTATGCTGTTCTTCGGTAACCTGTTGAAAGAAAGTGGTGTAACCCGCCGTTTGGCTAATACTGCCAGTGGTCCGTTGATTGATACAATCACTATCCTGTTGGGTCTGACAGTAGGTGCTTCTACACAAGCATCCGAATTCCTGACGCTTGACTCTATCAAGATCTTTGCCCTCGGTGCATTGTCATTTGTTATTGCAACGGCATCTGGTGTCATCTTCGTTAAGATCTTCAATATCTTCCTGAAGAAGGGTAATAAGATCAATCCGTTGATCGGTAATGCAGGTGTTTCTGCTGTTCCCGACTCTGCACGTATCTCACAAGTGATTGGTTTGGAATATGATTCGACCAACTATTTGCTGATGCACGCTATGGGTCCGAACGTTGCCGGAGTGATCGGTTCAGCTGTTGCTGCCGGTATTCTGCTTGGATTCTTGATGTAAGAAACATTATATAATAGATAAGAACACCCGTGTTACATTCAGTTGTGACACGGGTGTTCTTTATTACAGCCATAGTGTTATCTTCTCTCCGTTCTGAAACGATTAAACGTCATAAAAAAGGCTGCTACCAGTGTTCAAACCGGAGCAGCCTCTTTCTTTTATTTATGGAATAATCCGGAGATTATTACTGTGCCAATTTGTTGTCA
>OLFU01003582.1_pt1 | contig 10045 bp, 7 predicted proteins | sample 1605161 | NCBI WGS metagenome assembly OLFU01 (sample SAMEA3888914, study PRJEB22519) | human gut metagenome | biome: human gut; feature: human-associated habitat; material: faeces | place: Denmark | collected 2011
CGTGTTCTGGATACCTATTGGTCTGATCATTGCCGTCATACTACTTTCTCCACAGAGCTTACCAGCGTGAAGTTTGACGAAGGTGATTATAAGACTCCTATTGAAAAAACATACAAAGAATATCTGGATGCCCATAAGGATATGTACAAGGGCCGTGATGATAAGTTTGTCTGCCTGATGGATCTTGCACTTATGGCAATGAAGAAACTGAAAGCAGAAGGCAAGCTTGCAGACCAGGAAGAGTCTGATGAGATCAATGCCTGCAGTATCGTGGTACCGGTGGACGTGGACGGGAAAGAAGAAGAGTGGCTGATCAACTTCAAGAACGAGACACACAACCATCCGACGGAGATCGAGCCTTTTGGTGGTGCGGCAACCTGCCTTGGCGGAGCCATCCGTGATCCGCTTTCCGGACGTACCTATGTATATCAGGCAATGCGTGTTACCGGTGCGGCAGACCCGTTAAAGCCCGTAAGCGAAACCATGCCCGGTAAGCTGCCGCAGAGAAAGCTCGTAACCACAGCTGCGGCAGGCTACAGCTCATACGGCAACCAGATAGGGCTTGCGACCGGCTCGGTAGACGAAATCTACCATCCCGGATATGTTGCAAAGCGTCTTGAAATAGGTGCCGTTGTAGGTGCCGTTCCCGCAAAAAATGTTCGCCGTGAAGAGCCTGTTCCCGGTGACATAATCATCTTACTCGGCGGCAGAACCGGCCGTGACGGCTGCGGCGGTGCGACAGGTTCTTCAAAATCGCATAAGCTCTCGTCACTTGAGCATTGCGGTGCCGAGGTTCAAAAGGGTAACGCTCCGGAAGAGCGAAAATTGCAGAGACTTTTCAGAAACAGTGAGGTTACAAAGCTCATAAAAAGATGTAACGACTTCGGTGCGGGCGGCGTATCGGTAGCCATAGGCGAGCTTGCCGACGGCTTGCACATTGATTTGAATAAAGTCCCCAAGAAATACGAAGGTCTTGACGGCACGGAGCTTGCAATTTCCGAATCGCAGGAGAGAATGGCCGTTGTAGTTGCAAAAGAGGACGCGGAAAAGTTCTTGGAGCTTGCCAAAACGGAAAACCTCGAAGCCACCGCTGTTGCCGAGGTTACCGACACAAACCGTCTTACAATGGAATGGAACGGCAAAAAGATAGTCGATATTTCCCGTGAATTCTTAAATTCAAACGGTGCCGAAAAGCACACTCTTGTAACCGTTACAAATCCTCAGCCCATAGTTAAAAGCGTTGAGGGTAAAACCAACGGTGAGAAATTCTTGAATCTCGCCGATGACCTTAATATTTGCTCAAAGCGCGGACTCTCGGAGCGTTTTGACTCAACAATAGGCGCAAATACCGTGCTTATGCCCTTCGGCGGAAAATATCAGATGACGCCGGCTCAAGGCATGGCGGCTAAAATTCCCGTTCTTAATAAGGACACAAAGACCTGCTCGGTTATGGCTTGGGGCTACAACCCATTTATCACCGAGAAAAATCAGTATCTCGGCGCATACCTTGCGGTTGTGGAGTCCGTATCAAAGCTTATAGCCACGGGCGGAAACACGGAAAACTGCTACCTCACATTCCAGGAATATTTTGAGAGAATGACAAGCGACAGCAAGCGTTGGGGTCAGCCCACCGCGGCACTTCTCGGCGCACTTACGGCTCAGCTTGAGCTCGGAATAGCGTCAATAGGCGGCAAGGATTCCATGAGCGGCACATTCGAGGATATTGACGTTCCTCCTACTCTCGTTTCATTTGCGGTTTCCGTCGGTTCAAGCGACGATGTTATGTCGCCCGAGTGGAAGCTCCCATGCTCTAAGGTCTACTACATAGAGCCGAAGAAAAATTCCGACGGCACATTTGACACAGAGAGCCTTAAAGCGGTATTTGCAAGAGTTGAAAAGCTCATTAAGGAGAAAAAGGCTCTCGCCGTATTTACCCCGTCTTACGGAGGCATTGCCGAGGGCGTTATGAAGGCCTGCTTCGGAAATAAAATAGGCTTTGCTTTTGACAAGAGATTCCCGGCGGACAAGATATATGATTACAGCTACGGCTCGTTTGTTATAGAGGCCGCCTGTGAGCTTGACGACGCGGTTCTCCTCGGCGAAACGACCATGGATTATTCCGTAAAGATAGGCATTGAAAAAATCGACCTCAACGAAATCCAAAAAGTATACGAGAACAAGCTTGAACCCGTATTTGCCTGCAACATAAAGACTCCCGAAAAGGCTGTAAACGCATACAGCTTTACGGCAAAAACGCGCATTTCGCCCAAAATCGGCATCAAAAAGCCCAAGGTTTTGATTCCCGTATTCCCCGGAACGAACTGCGAATACGATACAACAAGGGCGTTTATTAACGCCGGCGCAGATCCCGAAGTTATGGTAATCAAAAACCTCTCTGCATCTGACGTAACCGAGAGCGTAAATGTTTTCGCCGAAAAAATTGAAGCTTCGCAGATAATATTCATCCCCGGCGGCTTCTCCGGCGGCGACGAGCCGGACGGCAGCGGTAAATTTATAACCGCATTCTTCCGCAATCCGGTTATAAAAGAAAAGGTCCACGCACTGTTAAAAGAACGTGACGGACTTATGGCCGGTATCTGCAACGGCTTCCAGGCACTTATAAAACTCGGTCTTGTCCCCTACGGTGAAATCATAGAGCCGAGTGCCGACACACCGACGCTTACCTTTAACACCATAGGCAGACATCAGTCAAGACTTGTCAACACGAGAGTTGCCTCAAACAAGTCTCCGTGGCTGTCGTCCTCAAATGTAGGCGATATACATACTGTTGCGATTTCTCACGGCGAAGGCAGGTTTGTTTGCCCGAAAGAGCTTTTCCGCTCACTTGCGGAAAACGGTCAGATTGCAACGCAGTACGTTGACGAAAACGGAAAGCCCACCATGAACATCAGATTCAATCCGAACGGCTCCTTTGAGGCGGTCGAGGGCATAACCTCGCCGGACGGAAGAGTATTCGGTAAGATGGGTCATTCCGAACGCTTCTCCGATAACGTATATAAAAACGTTGACGGCAACAAAGATAACCGTATGTTTATAAATGCGGTAGATTACTTCAAAATCTAATAAAAAAAGACCCGCTGTGAAAAAAATTCAAGGAGGAAGATTCACAGTGGGTCTTATTTTTATCAATTGTCGCCGAAGAGGCTGAGCAAAGACCGTAAAGCTTTGGCTGAGTGCTTATAAGTCAGTATTGCTTCAAAATAACATCTTTTTGCATAACCCCTCAGATAAGCCCAAACTTATCTGAGGGATGCATTTTCTTGTATCAAAAATATATAATTTTGAAGTGCTCCGCAGTTTCATAGCTATAAAAATTTTTTATGCCGAAGTCAAGAAATGAAGCAAGGCTGTCGCCTTGCGAGGCTTTTTGACAAAAGCATAAGAGATTTTTATGCGAGAAACCAATACTTCCTTATGAACGCTCAGCCTTAACTTTGCGGTTTTTTACTTAAACAAGCCTCGGAGCTTCATTTTTCGGCGACAACGCTTTATAATAACCCGATAAAAATCGGCTTATTTCATTATCAGACGGCTGCAAGAGCCGCACCGAGCGCCTTGCACTCTGCGATTGCATCATCAGAGGGAGCGTCGTTGCATATCACCGACTCTGTCACAAGTACTGCACCGTCTGCTGTGCAAGTCTCCTCCCAGCTTCTCATCCATTCGCCGTCGCCCCATCCGTAGGAGCCGAAGAGCGCAATTTTTTTGCCTCCGAGATCACCCTCGCACGAATTAAACATAGGCTCGAACTCGCTCTCCTCCAGCTGCTCAGCGCCCATGGCCGGGCAGCCGAAGGCCACCACGTCATACTCGCCCAGCTTTGCTGCGTCCATCTCGGCGCAGGGGACGATGGCGGCGGCAGCGCCTGCACCCTCTGCGATGCAGTTTGCCATGGTCTCGGTGTTGCCGGTGGCGCTCCAGAATACGATTGCTACTTTGCTCATAATGTTCAGCCTCACTTTTGATTTATTGGGTTAGCCGTTTCTAACTTTTTACTCCATAAAAATGCGTCGGAAGCAGGCTCAGACGCATCTCTTTAGTTAGATTTCTCTAACCATCCATAGGATACCACAGCGCCGCTGCTTTGTCAAGCGGTCGCAGAGGCTAACTTTTCCAGAAGTTTTACCCCCCTCTCACCAGCCGGAACGCCACCGTCAGCACCCCCAGGATGACCGGCTGATGGAGCAGATAGAGCACCAGCGAGTGACGGCCCATCCAGCCCAGCGGCGGGCAGACCGACCTGCGCAGCGGCGCGAGGCGTCCGCGGCCCACGAGGTGGTGGAGGAAGTACCCTGCCCAGAACAGAAACAGCCAGGGCAGCAGCGGGAAATAGTCGGTGGAAAAAAAGCTCTTCGGCATGAAGCCCAGATAGGCCGTGGTGTAGCTGGCGTAGAGGGCCTGCGGCAGGGCCAGACGCCCGCCCGGCAGGTTCCAGAAGCCGTTCATCGTCGGGTAGGTCCCCCAGAACAGCAGGGCGCTGACGGCCACGCCCACGGCGGGCGGGACGCGGCGCAGCAGCGGGTCCAGCGCGGCGGTGAGGAGCATGGACGAGCCCAGCAGAGTCAGCACCCCGAACCACACCACGTCCTCAGGCAGGAAGAGCAGGGTGACGGCTGTGACCAGCGCCCCTGCCCCGAAGACGACGGCTCCCCGCCGGAACGAATGATGCCCCAGCGGCAGGCAGAAGCCCGAAAGCAGGATGAAGACCCAGCAGATGCTCTGCTGCCACAGAAAGCCCGGGCGTCCGGTGTACCACTTCTGGGCCACGCCGAAGAGGAACACCACGTCCCACATCCCGTGGTAGAGCATCATGCTGATGAGGTCGAGTCCCCGCAGCTCGTCCAGAAGACGATAGCGGGCGGCAGTTTGCAGTTCCATAGAGTCCTCCTTCCCTCTTATCAGACTGGGGAGATCATCGCACAAAAAGACCTCCCTGCAAAGACAGGGAGGCCGCAGTGGTTCAACGCTTACTTCTCATCGCGGGGCAGCAGGCAGTTGAGCAGGATGGCCACGAAGGCAGCAGGCACGATGCCGCTCTCACCGCAGATGAGCTGGACGAACTGGGGGGTGTTGGCAAGGATCTTGGCGTTTGCACCCATGCCGTAGCCCACGCCCAGCGCCACAGAGACGATGGTCAGGGTGCGGGGAGTCATCTTCTCCTTGGTGATGAGCTGGATGCCCGACACCACGATGGAGGAGAACATCATGACGGCAGCGCCGCCCAAAACGGCCTGGGGCATGATGGAGATGAGTGCGCCCAGCTTGGGGATGAGGCCGCAGAGCATCAGGAAGATGGCGCCGGTGGCCAGTGCGCCCCGGTTGACCACCTTGGTCATGGCCACGAGGCCCACGTTCTGGCTGAAGGAGGTGTTGGGCAGGACGCCGAAGCAGGCGGCGACGGTAGAGCCGAGGCCGTCGCAGATGATGCCGCCGCTCAGCTCCTTATCGGTGGCCTCGCGGCTCATGCCGCCCTCCATGACGCCGGAGATGTCGCCCACCGTCTCCACGGCGGTGACGATGAACATGATCATGACGGGCAGGATGGCGCGGAGGTCAAAGACGATCTTGACCGGCACCAGCTTCGGGATGGCGAACCAGCTGGCCTCAGCGACCTTGTTCCAGTTCAGCACCCATGCTTTGGTGAACTCCACGCCGTCAGCAGTGACGCCGGTGGTGGGCAGGACGAAGCCCATGACGATGGCTGCCAGATAGCCCGCGATGATGCCCACGAGGATGGAGGAAGAGCTGAGGAAGCCCTTGGTCCAGTGCTTGAAGAAGAGGATGACCACCAGCACGAAGACGGCCAGCAGCAGGTTCTCCACCGAGCCGAAGTCCTTGGCTGCGTTGCCGCCGCCGAAGGAGTTGACGCCCACGGAGATGAGGGACAGGCCGATGGACAGCACGACCGTGCCGGTGACCACCGGCGGGAACAGCTTGCGCAGGGGCTTCAGAAAGACGCCCAGCACGCTCTCGAACAGGCCGCCCAGAATGGATGCGCCCATCATGGCGCCGTAGGCCGTGACGTCGCCGCCCATGGTGGCAGCCACGCTGTTGAACACGCCCAGAAAGCCCGAGCTGGTACCCATGATGATCGGCACTTTGCCGCCCACAGGGCCGAGGCCGTACAGCTGCACCAGCGTGACGATGCCCGCCACGAACATGGCGTTCTGCAGCAGGCTCACCTGCAGGTCTGCGAACTCACCGCCCGCGAGGCCGCAGGCGCTGGTGATGATCAGCAGCGGGGTGAGGTTGCCCACGAACATGGCGAACACGTGCTGCAATCCCAGCGGGACAGCGTGGCGCAGCGGCATTTTCGCCTCAAACTCATATGCCGAATTTTCCAGTTCAGCGCTTTTTATCATATCCTGGCTCCTTTACTTCACTTCAGGTTTTTGTAACAAGCATAGAAAATTATAGCAGACCGGAACCGGGAACGGTAGGGCTTTTTTGAGTTTTTATTCATATTTTCGTAATAAGTCGTACTTATGGAGCTTGCCCTCTCAGTCTCACTTCGTTCGACAAGGCTGGCTCGTGGCATCGCTTCCTGTATCTTTTTGCCGAAGTTTATGATATACTTATTTTGCACCCGGTGCCCGCGCATTGACACCTTTGTTGTATCTATAATTTTGTGTTACAACAGCTATAAGCTGAAATCAAGAGGAAAGAGGCAAATCAAATGAAAATTACAGAAAAATGCAACGTTCTTGTGGCAGGCAGCCTTGTGGCCGCTCTGATGGCAGGTACTGCATTGCCTGCGCTGGCCGCCAGCCCCGCCGGGGACGTTCCCTTTGCGGTGCTCGCGCAGCAGACGCGCGGCAATCGTGGCCGCTTTGGATGCCTATAACCAGTTGGATGATGCAGGAAAAGCTGCTGTCACCAATTTTGGTGTGCTGGCAGAAGCACAGCAGATTCTTGGTATTCAGGATGCACTTGCAAAGTGCAATGTCAACTACGACGCAGTAGAAGACTGCTGGGCGATTACAACCCCGCATGATGACAGCATCGATAAGCGCAAGACGTGTGGCATTGGCCCCAACCTTTATATCTGGGACAAGGGGAACACTATTGTTTTCTGGGAAGATTTTACTTACATGGGCTCTTCCGAGCTGGATATCGATGACATCATTCTGCGCGGTGGAGATTATAAGTACACTTACATTTGCGATTATGATAACTCCGGTTATGGATACGACAAAGAGCTTGGTAAATGGTTTGCATGGGCCACCTTTGAAATGGAAGACAGTGAAGTCGAATGGTTGCGAAACCTTTTGAGTGCCGATACCGTTATCATGCGTTTCGAGGGAACGGATTATAGCAAGTTTGATTACACATGGACGGTGCAGGACCGGCAGGCAATCACCGATATTATTGACCTCTATCATCTTCTGAAAGCAGTTACACCGGAAGTGCGTGAAAAAGCACTGCGTAACTAATACGTTCGGCCTAGGGAATAGAAGCTTGGAAGAAAAAGTCTCTTCATGCCAGTAAACAGGAGCGTCCCCGATGTGGCGCAGAAGAGAAAAGACGGGAACGGCCTTATATGATGAAAGCGGATGCAATATGGATATGACAAGAAGGAGCCCGGGTTGCGGCTCCCAGCGTCTGCTTCGCTGCCGCTCGCATCCTGCTGGCCGCGGCCCCAACAGCTCCTCCCTGTTTCCGCCACTGGCGGCGGTCGTCGCTGTTGCTTTTTTCTCCTGAACTTCACTTTCCTGATTTACAAAACAGGCCGAATCGTCTATAATAAAGGGCGGCGGCCTGTTTTTGTGCAAAAACGGCCAAATCCAAGCACTGGGAGGAAATGCTGTGCTCATTCAACTCATCGAGGGCGTCTACCGCCTGTTGTGGGGCGACCTGCTCACCCTGCATCTGGGAAACGTGACCCTCAGTCTTTCGTTTATGGTCATCCTGCTGCTGACGGCGGGGGTGTTCTTCACCCTGCGCACGAGGCTTCTGCCGGTGCGGCTGTTCCGGGATATGCTGGCGGCGGTCTGCGAGAAGAACGACAAGGGCAGCGGCCTCTCGTCCTTCCAGACGCTGGTGGTGTCCACGGCCACCCGGGTGGGCATGGGCAATCTGGTGGGCGTTGTGGCGGCGCTGTCTGTGGGCGGCGCAGGCGCGGTGTTCTGGATGTGGGTGACGGCTCTGCTGGGCGCATCCACCTCCTTTGTGGAGTCCACGCTGGCCCAGAAATACAAGCAGCCCGACCACCTTTACGGCGGCTGGCGGGGCGGCCCGGCCTACTATCTCCACACCCTCGCGGAGCGCAAACGGGGCAGGAAGCTCCGCCGCTCGGTGGTGGCCTGTCTGTTCGCCGTGTCGGGCCTCATCTGCTGGTGCGGCATCAGCCAGGTGGTCAGCAACTCGGTGAGCGAGGCGTTCCAGAATGCGTTCTCCATCCCGCCGCTGGTCACGACGCTGGTGCTGACGGCGCTTGCGGCGGTCATCGTCCTGCGGAAGGAGGCCACCGTCAAGAGCCTCGACGTCATCGTCCCCATCATGGCGGGCTGCTACTTCGTCATGACCCTCTGGATCATCCTCACCCATCTGCCCCAGCTGCCCGATGTCTTCGTCCGCATTTTCTCGGAGGCGCTGGGCCTGCGTCAGGCCGTGGGCGGCGGCTTCGGCGCTGTGGTGATGAACGGCATCAAGCGGGGCCTCTTCTCCAACGAGGCCGGTTCCGGTTCGGCCCCCTGCGCCGCTGCTGCCGCTGAGTGCGACGACCCCGTGAAGATGGGCCTCGTGCAGGCGCTGGGCGTCCTCATCGACACCATCGTCATCTGCAGCTGCACGGCCTTCGTGATGCTGCTGGCTCCCGAGAGCGTGACGAGCGGCCTGCAGGGCATGAACCTTCTGCAGGCGGCGATGCAGTACCATCTGGGCAGTTTCGGCGTCGTCTTCATCGCAGTGACGCTGGCATTGTTCAGCTTCTCTACTTTTATCGGCATCCTCTACTACGCCCGCTGCAACGTGGCCTATCTCTTCGGCGACAGCTGGTTCTGGCAGACGGCCTACAAGGTGCTGGCGCTGGTGATGCTGGTCGTCGGCGGTATGCAGGCCTACACTGTGGTGTGGGACCTCGGCGACGTGGGCATCGGCCTGATGACCATATTCAATATGCTGGCCCTCTACCCGCTGTCGGGCGAGGCACTGACCGCCCTGCGGGAGTACGAAGCCAAAAAGAAACTCAAGTAAACAAAAAAGCCATCGGCCCAGACAGCCGATGGCTTTCGTTTTATGCGCGGTGACCCAGCCGCATTTTGAAGTCGTTGTAGCCGAAGCGGACCAGCTCCCGGCAGGTGCCGTCCTCAGCCAGCGCCCAGATGGGCGGCAGGGGCATCCCGTTGAAGGTGTTGTTCTTGCAGGTGGTGTAGATGGCCATGTCGCCGAAGATGAGCCGGTCTCCCTCGGCAAGCGGGGCGTCGAAGCTGTAGTCTCCCACGACATCGCCCGCGAGGCAGGTCGGCCCGCCGAGGCGGATGGTGCAGGGCTTTTCGCCCGGCTCGCCCGCGTCCAGCAGGGGAGGGCGGTAGGGCATCTCAATGACGTCCGGGGTGTGGCAGGCCGCAGACATATCGAGGATGGCGAGGCTGGTGTCACCATTCTGCAGGGTGTCCAGCACTGTGGTGACGAGATAGCCCGCGTTCAGCGCCCACGCCTCGCCCGGCTCCAGATAGACCTGTACGCCGTACTTCTCCTGCATCCGGGCGATGCAGGCTTCCAGCGTGGCAAGGTCATAGCCCGGGCGGGTGATATGGTGTCCGCCGCCGAAATTGAGCCATTTCAGCCCCGGCAGCAGATCGCCGAATTTCTCTTCCACGGCGTCCAGCGTCATGGCCAGCGCGTCGGCGTCCTGCTCACAGAGGGTGTGGAAGTGCAGGCCGTCCAGCAGGGCGGCGAGGCCCGGCTGTTTTGCCAGAGCCGCGTCCCACTGGGCGCGGGTGGTGCCGAGACGGCTGCCCGGGGCGCAGGGGTCATAGATGGCATGGCCTTCCTGCGTGGAACGCTCCGGGTTGATGCGCAG
>OLFU01003589.1_pt1 | contig 10032 bp, 8 predicted proteins | sample 1605161 | NCBI WGS metagenome assembly OLFU01 (sample SAMEA3888914, study PRJEB22519) | human gut metagenome | biome: human gut; feature: human-associated habitat; material: faeces | place: Denmark | collected 2011
CCGGTTCCACAAGCCGGGTCACAAACCGTTTCCCCAATTTGAGGACGAGTTACATCAACCATTGCCGATATAAGAGAACGAGGAGTAAAATACTGACCTGCACCCGATTTCTTTTCATTAGCATTTTTCTCAAGTAATCCTTCATATAAATTTCCAAGTCCTTCTTCTCTCGCAGAATACCAATCAAGACTGTCTATCGTAGCTATAATTTTCTCAAGATTCTTAGGCTCATCAATATTTGTCGCTGCACCCTGATATATTTCACGAATTCTGCCTGTACCATTATCCCCTAGTTCTGATAACAGTTCCTTGTAAAATTTTTTTAATTCTACTCCGCTTTTAGCCTTCAATTCATCCCAACGATATTTCTCTGGAATCTGTTCTTCTGTTCCAGTTTCCTTCGCCATTTTCAAAAACAAAATATATGTTAATTCTGTAACATACTGATGATATGTGATGCCATCATCTCTTAATACATTACATAAATTCCATAATTTTGATACAATTTCTTGTGTTGTCATGCAACATTTCCTCCGTCATCATACAAATATTCATTTAATTCAAACACAATGCTTTCAAGGTTATTCTGAAATACTTTATTTATCTTTTTGAAGCCTCCATAACTTGCGAATCTGCTGTCTTCATCAAATACCTTGATATTCATTACAGATTCCCCCAGCAGATATTTTTCAATGCGGGATATCCAGCTCTGTTCCTGCTTTGAGAAATTATGTTTTTTTCTAAGTTTCTCAACAGCTCTGTGAATACGTGCTTCATGACTAATAAGCGTTGATCCAATTGCATAGCGTCGAATCAAGCTTATAATATCTGCCATTATCTCTTCATTAGTCAATTCATAAAGTGCAGTATTCAACTGCTGTGTAGTAAATCCTTCTCTGTCAAGTGTTAATCTTAAATCCTTCAAATCTTTTCTTGTCAAATCCTTAGGTCTGGTACAAATAATATTCAATGCTGCAATTTCATTTCGATTGCTCTGAATATATCGTGAAAATGCATTCAGGTAATCTTCTGGTTTTTCTGCATTTCCATATCCACGTGAATGTTCTGTCAATACATCCTCTGCATCTGAAACTACAACAGGACGAGAACCATTTGCTTTCGTTTCTTGTAGCATTTTGAATACATCACGATATTTAAACAGACGATTCTTAGCCTCCTGCACATCTGACTTTTCAATTTCCATAATAAGCTGTGATGGGTCTTTTCCATCAGTCATGCTAATGAAATAGTCCATCATTTTAGGCGACATATTTCGTTTCTTTCTATGCAATTTGGCAATTATCTGATTAATCTGCTGCTCTACCTGTTTATCATCATTTATTTCAGACAGACCATCTAACAACTGAGTAAAGCTTGTTGTTGGATTAACCACTACTGGTTTCATCGTATTCACATCATTCAAAGAATCATATACCCCTACAGGATCGTATATTTCAAAATGCGTCTTATGTATTTTCGGACATAATCTAGTACCACGCCCCAACATCTGCTCAAATAAAATACGTGATTTCACACGACGCATAAACACTAATGTTGTAATTTCCGGCACATCAATTCCTGTAGTCAACAAATCCACTGTTACTGCAATGCTTGGGTAACTCTCATTCTTGAAACGTTTTATAGCCTCCTGCACTTTCTTAGGATTGCCGCCTCCAACGCTACCTGTTATCTTCATAATAGCCTCATTAGAGACCCCATATTCCGAATAAATATCTCTCAAAATTGATACAATCATATCTGCATGTTGGTCATCAACTGCATATATTAGAGTTTTTCCCTGTTCTTCTGGATTCTCAGGATCTATATCTCTAGCAATCTCGCCTAAAACGGTCTTATTGAAATTCTCTGTAATAACCTGCCGATTAAATTGTTCAACATCAAAATCTAATTCATCATCCAACAACTCACTATTTGTAATTTCACCTGTCACAGGATCATAAATCATAACTGTATCACCCGATTTGTAGTGAATTCCACCTGTACTGAGTTTTGTTTCCAAATGATGAGGAGCATCATGATCTACTAAATATCCTTCTATGACAGCTTCTCTATATGTATATTTAAACACTGGTTGTCCAAAAATTTCTGTCGTCTGAAGTGCAGGGGTTGCCGTAAGTGCAATCTTCACCGCATCGAAATATTCAATCACACTTCGATATTTGCTTTGATAATCTCTTTGGTCACGATACAAAATTTCGGTGTCGCCCATTTCCTTGTCAAGAATATATCCGCGGTGTGCTTCATCTATGATAATAAGATCATAGTCTGTAACCGCCGGCATAGTTTCTCCATCATTATATAGAATACGCTTAACCATGCTCTGAACAGTTGCCACCTGTATTCTGGTTTCTTTATCAATATTTTTATCTTCAAGTCCCTTGATATTATATATCTCATCAAGTGTCATTAAGTCTTCCAACTTTACTTCTTTGAATACATCTGATGCCTGTTCCCCAAGAGAAGTACGGTCAACAAGAAACAATATACGTTTAAATCGGTTCGTCTTTAAAAAGCGATAAATCATACCTAGTACAGTACGTGTTTTTCCTGTTCCTGTTGCCATAGCTAAAAGGATATTCTTTTTTCCTTCAATAACTGACTGTTCTGCCGCTTTTATCGCATTTAACTGATATTCACGTAGATTTAACCCATTAGGATCTGTAAGAAAATCATATGGCAATGCCTTCAATGCTGAATTACCCTCTTGAGGATTTTTCTCCAGCAATTCTACCATTCCCATAGGACTAATCCACCCATGAAGAGCTGTCGGATTATTTGCAGGGCTTCTCAAATCTAAAAACCATATTCCTGACTTTGTTTCAAGCTGCTTTAGATATGGTCTTCCGTTGGTAGCAAAAGTAAATGGTACTTTATATTCACCCCATTCTCCAATCTGATACTCTGAATCTTCCTTACGAATATTACGCGGATATTCTTTTCCCTGATAATCAATAACAGACGGAATATCCTTATGTATTGCTTTTGCCTCGATGACACCTATCAACTTAGTGTCAACAAATAATGCATAGTCTACACGTCCGCTCTGTCCTACTGAAGAATTTGTCGGCCATTCAGCAATAGCCATATTATGTCCTTTTGCCGGGCGAGTTCCTTTAGAATAACGGAGATTTTCTGTATCTGCCTCCCAGCCTACTTGACGCAATTGTTCATCAATAATATATCTAGTTTCAGCTTCTGATTTAGGGCGCCGACTTGCCATTTTACCAGCCTGCTTCTGACGCTCTGATTTAGAAATAGCTTCTGCTGTACTTGCTTTTTGTTCTGCCTGTTTTGTAAGTTCTTCTGCCTGTCTCTCTTCTGCAGTTTTCTCTTCCTGTGTAACCGAAACTCTCTTATTTTCTAATTCAGGCATAATAAAATCATGATGCTGATAATTCCAATCTCCATAAGTCTGCATAAACCATTCGCAAAGACTATAAGCCATTTGAAGCAGAATTTTACATTCTGATTCAGAATCATAATTCTCATGCACAGCTTTATTTCTGGCTTTTCTAAGAGCATGTAAAATATCCGTTAAATCTCTTGTTAGCAATCCCTCTCTTTGAAGAGTATCTATTCTTGTAACTGCCGTATTATCATATGGCAATTGGATTCTGTCATAAGTAAACATTAAATTAACAATGCTCTCCCCTATCATTCCCAATTTCATAAGGCATGAATTAGGATCAGAAAAGCAATACTTTTCAGCCTGACAACCAAACGTTGATAAAACAGGAAACTCTGTTTGTAAAAAGTCAAAATTAGATTTCATAAGAGTTACCTCCTCGTTCCGTTTCTACATCTGTAGAATAATCAATAATATCATCTATCCGGCAATGGAGAATATCACATATCCTAATTAACACTTCCAATCTGACAAATTGATTTTTTCCCATTTTAGCCATAGCATTGGTACTTATACCGCTCTTATGTACCAATTGCGTTTTGCTGATTTTTTTATCTATTAACAGCTTCCACAGCTTATCATAATTTACTGTCAATGTAATATTCTCCTATCCACCACAATATTCACTTAACTTCTCATAATATAGTATTATATCATGCATACTGATATTTTTTCAATCTCAACTTGAATTTCTCAAGCACTCCAGAGCACTCTATTACATCATCTTTTTTTGATTAAATATTCTTTGTCTTTATCTCTCATAAAATTCCTTTCCTCGCCAATCTGATATCTATCTGTCCTATTCTCTTCAGTTGGAATATTCTCATTCTTTTTAACGTGATTAACATTCCATTCCTCAACCTCTTTCACATAATCAGCATATTCACCTTTAGCCGCATAATAAGTACTATAAAAATCCCTTACATTATCATAACCATGTCGTTGCACAATAGATGACAAATAGCGTTTCATATTATCAATCTGTTTGTTCAGTTCATATATTTGATTCTGCAACCCTCCACGCTTTCGTGCCTTAAATGCACCATTACATTCTGACAATTCTATCTCCAGCTCGCTGCGTTTATGCTCCTGCGCAAATATTGCTTCATTTTGCTTTTGTAATTCATCATAGATATTCTGAAGACTTAGGTATTTTTCTGCAAGTGGTGACATTGTTGGCATTGTTGGATAAGTCTTAGCCTCAATATTTCTACTTTCTTCTGGCACAATATCCAGCATCTTTTCTGCCACACCAACCGCAGCCAGCATAATGCGATTAATAAGAAGTTCAAGCACTGCAATAGCAAGCTTTATAATACTTGCAAGAAGATCCGGTCTGTCTCCATATAAATCTATGGAATACCTTACCTTTTCTGTTATTTCATTCTTCTTTATCCTTGATATGTCCTCTTCTGACACTCCGCTTACAATTGCTCTGTCAACAGTCCTGTTCCATTCCTGTCGTACCTCATTGTCAGCCTTTATTTGTTCTTCCATTGGATTATTTTTGCCTATTTTTTTAGTAGCAAGATATGGACTGTTCTTATCAAAGACTTTAAGTTTATCCTCTTCATGCAGCACAAGCTGATTTATTTCATTTGTAAAAAACACCTTTGCCCCATCAAGAAATGAATCCTGTTTAAATCTATCGACTTTTATAGAAAACTCTTTTTTCTCATAGACCTCGCCTTTTCTGATAATCTTACAGCCATTACGGATGTCACCACTTGCATCCAATATCTCTTTCTTAGTACGCACATGTTTCCCTCTTTCATCATAGAACATGTTTCTTGATGCTACCTTAACAACTGGCTTTTCCAGTTTCGTCCTCTCTGCAAATATCAGATGAATATGAAAGTTTGTCTTTCTTTTGTTATGATGCAGGGCTGCATAGCAGTCCACACCATACTTTTTCTTGAAATCCGTAGCAAAATGTTTGATAAGATAATCATGCTCATAATGATACAAGCCTTCCGGTAATGCTATAATCAGCTCTCTTGCCTCAATATATTTTCCTATCGTTCCACTTTTAGCAAATTCTTCTCTGTTGCATTTTGCAAGATCTTTCCAAAAAGAACGAAGTGGCTGTGTCGCATATATGGCATATAGATTTTCCTGTTTAACTGTACTTGTTATATAATCAATTCTCCCCATGACATTATGGAGTTTTGTCATCTGTATAAATGAATGTCTTGGCATTGCTATCATCTCCTTCTTTTTATCAGTTACATTTAATTCTTCAAATGCAGCCATAGTAATATTTATTCTCAGGCTCGATGCAATCGCAAAATCCCCGGAGTACAAAACGAAGTTTTGTGCGGAGGGTGTATTTCGCGCGCGCTCTCTCTCAAACGCCGAGGGCTGTATTTGAACTTCTCTTGCCCCTTGCTTGAAGCATCTCTTGCTCTGATAATTGTCTAAAATCTCGTAAAGGTGTCTTTTCACATTAATTGACGGCAATTTGTTACAGCATTTTTCTAGCTGACTTCACTTTATGCCGTCGCTCTTATATAATGCCGTCGCTTTGTGCCATCACTTTTCCTTTGTTCTTTTTCCGACTTTCTTTCGTTCAAGGTCCATGCCGTCGGATTATTACGGCATTTTAAGTTACTGCCGTCGGATTGTTCAGTCGCTTTTTATTTCTGCCATCGTTTTATGCCGGCAGTCGCTACAATATTTACAGATAAAAATAAGGACCATGTATTTCTACACAGTCCCTGTCTCTATAATCTATATTCTATTGCTAATCATTTATCATCCATCTTAGTGCACTCTGTACTAATGTCTCATCTTCTTCATAATCCTCTGACTCCTCATCAGATATGCTTTTCGTTCCTGTCTCCATAGCAGCATCAGCTTTATTCATTACTGACATAGCACCCCCACCAGTCTGAATTGCAGCCAGCAGACTTCCTACCATTGTCATAACTTCCTTATTGGCTTCCTGACGTGCTTCTTCCTTTGCCGCCTGCCTGATTCTTTCCTCAATTGCTTCCATATCTTCTGTTGATACAAACTCCGGCTCTTTCTCTTTCTTTGGCTGCGTTAATTCTTCCTGCCCATAATTCTCGATATAATAAGTTGCTGCATCTATAAAAAACTGATTCTTTGACTTAAATATATCCAAATTTAACTCATTCAGAACCTTATTAATAGTTACATGAGCCGGATTCAGCATATTTAATCTCACTGTAAACTTAACTGTCCTGTCTATCGCCATAATTATTCCTCCTCATAATCTTTCTTTACATATAATCCCAGTAAGGCAGGAAGATTGGAAAGTACTTTCCTTTCTACCTTTCCAACTATCCTGTCCGCAAATGCATCTTCTTTTTCCCTTGTTTCCAGATATGGATCTTCCTGTATACGCATAACTCTCTCATAATAATAATTGATTACTTCAATCATGAACCTGTTTTGTGACTTAAATCTTTCCCCTACATCTTTGCTGTGAAGGCTCTCCCATGCCATAATATCGGATTCCTTATCCATATTAAATCGTATATTCTGATTTTTATTCATATAATCACCTGTTCCTTCCATTATCTTTAATCTGTTTTTCATGCCACTCTTTTACGAGCCAATCTATAAGTTCCACCTTTTGCTTTGGAGTAAAATCATCTGGGAAATACTCCTCAAGTGTACTGGCACAAATCTTAATATGTTCCCGCTGGTTCGGTTTTTCCTCTTCCAATATTGAATAGATTGCATCCATATCCAGCTTTCCGCTCTGACTTATACGTTTCATCCTGTTTGCCTGCGACAATGATGGTGTGCACTGCTCTAAATCCATGACTGCATGAAGCTCATACTGCTCATTCTCCGACAGATAAGACAGTTCTACTGCAATCGTGAATGCAATCTTCCCATCATCAACCATATCAAGTATCTTTGGGATAAGCTTTGTAAGCCTTATATATCGTTTTACCTGTGCCACACTCTCTCCCACCTGTCTTGCAAGTAATTCATTACTATTTATTGTACTTGTATTATTGCCCTTCTCATTTAGCTGACTTCCATCTGTAATCTTTGGTCCAACTTGAGCCAAAGCCCCACTGTCAAGGTGCTTCCCCTGATGTTTCATGGCATTCAGTTTCATCTTATACGCAAATGCTTTCTCACTTGGCTTCAGATTCTCTCTATGCAAGTTAGAGTCAACCATTGCCACAACTGCCTGATCATCATCCAATTCTCTTATCACAACCGGAACCTTCGTCTCTCCTGCCCATATAGCAGCTTTCTTTCGCCTGTGACCGGATATCACATCATACCCATCTCCATAGGGATTTGTCCTTACAAGAAGTGGCACAAGCACACCTTCTTTCTCAATACTTTTCATCAGCTCGCATAATTCCGTATTTACCTCTACCTTAAACGGATGATTCTTAAAATCATGCAACTGATTTATCTCCACATTCCGTATCGTCTCCATAAAATCGCCTTTCTCGAACACATCGAATCAGCCCTTTAAATCGTCTTAATAAAAATCCGTTTTAAAGGTATAAAAAAAGACCACTCACTTTCAATTTTTCTTGAAAATGAACGGTCTTTCACGCTTCTGTTATTTAGTTGAATGATAAATGTATTACTTTCTCTTTGATGTGTTTCCGAATCCGCAGTCCAATACCACAGACACATTTACTCCATCAGAAATTGCCTTTTTGTATGTTTTTCGGTCACTCTGGTCAAACCTGAAAAACCTCTCAAAGTGCCTAAAATCAAGGATTCTTCCAAATCTGTCCGATGTAGTGCAACAACCGTCTCCACATGCGGCGTGCCGGCAAACATGTCGCAACAGCAGATCCGCTTGACCTGATATCCGCTCGCCTGTAAGACTTCCAAATCTCTTGCGAGGCTGGTCGGCTTGCAGGAAATATAGATCATGGATTCCACGCCATAGGCAATGATCTTGTCCAGTGCCTTGGGATGGATACCATCTCTTGGTGGATCAAGCACAATGTAATCCGGTTTCTCCTCGATCTCATCGATCACCTTTAAGACATCACCTGCAATAAAATCACAGTTTGTCAGACCATTTTCCAGAGCATTTTTCTTTGCTGCCTCAACGGCCTCCTCCACAATTTCAACACCGATCACATGCCCTGACACTGGTGCCAAAATCTGGGCAATCGTTCCTGTGCCAGAGTAGAGATCATAAACGGTCTTTCCTTCCAGAATATCTGCGTTTTCTGCAGTAATAAAATCTCGCGCCGTCTCGTATAATTTTTCAGCCCCAAGTGAATTTGTCTGAAAAAATGAAAACGGTGTAATACGGAAACGAAGCCCCAACAACTCCTCATAAAAATATGCCTGTCCAAACAATACCCTTGTTCCCTGATCCTCTACTACATCCGCAGGGCGATCGTTACGTGTATGTAATACGCCTGTAAGTTTTCCATCATAGAAAACTTCCTGTAAGCGCTTGCTCCATCCCTGTAAAAGTTCTGACTCAAGTGCCTCTAACGCATCTGCCTGCACCTCTGTTGCCGGTTCTGTTGCATCCTTCTGCAAAAAACGTGCATCCGAACTTGTCACAAGATCCACTAAAATCTCTCCTGTTTTTGCCGCCTTGCGCACCAAAAGATGACGCAGATAACCTTCATGGCGCATCTTGTGATAGTAATTGGCTCCTCGTTCCTGAAAATATGCCAGTGTCTCCATCAGTACACAACGCATATCTTCATCGATGATCTGACAACCATCCACGGTCACAATATCATAAAAACTACCACGCTTATGCATCCCCAGTGAAAGCGGTCCGTTAAAATAAGCATCGCCAAAAGAGAATTCCATCTTATTACGATACGCAAACTGATTTGGGCTCGGTATCACACCTTCAAATAAGTCATCAAAACTGTTCTCCGGCAAAACAGGTTCTAATAAACGCTTAATCTGTCTGCCTTTTAATGCAACTTGTTCTTCGTAAGGAAGCGTCTGATAAGAACATCCTCCACATTGGTCGAAATGTTTGCAAGCAGGTACATCCATCTCCAATGGTGATTTTTTGACAACTTCTAACAGTCTTCCTTCCGCTTTTCCTTTTCTTGTTTTCTTTATTACACAAAGAATGCGTTGTCCCTCAAGCACATTCTTGACGGTGATCAGATCACCGTCATCCGTCTGCACGATTCCCTTATTGGGGAAATCCACCCGAGTAACAACGCCTTCTACCTGTTGACCTTTTTTCACTCTATTACTCTTCCTCTAAATCCTCTACATCTTCTTCTGCATCATCTTCAAAAAGATCTTCATCGTCATCCCAATCATCAAAATCATCCATGAATTCATCTTCATAGTCCTTCTTGAAATAACGATAGATCGCATAGGCACCCCCAGCCACTGCGGCGATCACACCAACCACACAGGCAACCTTTTTCCAGTTGATGGTATGCTTTTCTTTTACCACGATCTCCTTGTCCTTAAGACCATTGATCATGTTTGTCAACTTTGTCATATCGATCAATTCCATTACATCTTCTTTTTTCATCATAAGGCTTCTCCTCCTGCTATGAATGTGTCAACTATATTTGCTCATAGTATAGCATTTATTCTGCCCAATTACCACAGAAAAACACTTACACTTTTTGTAATTTTGCAAAGGATGC
>OLFU01003604.1_pt1 | contig 9985 bp, 8 predicted proteins | sample 1605161 | NCBI WGS metagenome assembly OLFU01 (sample SAMEA3888914, study PRJEB22519) | human gut metagenome | biome: human gut; feature: human-associated habitat; material: faeces | place: Denmark | collected 2011
ACCGATGACCCCCTGCGTGCAAGGCAGGTGCTCTCCCAGCTGAGCTAACACCCCAAGTGCTTTATAATATTATCGAATTTTTTTGGAAAAAGCAAGTATTTTTTGATAAAATTAATATATGAAAAAACAATGGACATGGATCATGATTCTATGTGTATTCAATTTTACTTTGATGGGATTTATCTTAACGCATCCAACATCAAAAAAACAAGATGCAAAAATTGTGGAAAAAGAAGAGAAGAAGTCTTTTACATTTGTTGGTGTCGGAGATAACTTATATCATAATACACAATATATGTGTCAAGAACAAAATGAATACTATAATTTTGATTCTTATTATGAAATGACGAATAAATATACACAAAAGGCCGATTTGGCTTATATCAATTTTGAAACATTGTGTATAGGTGAAGAATATGGATTGAGTGGCTATCCTACTTTTAATGGGCCTACGGAAATTTTATCTTCCGTAAATAAGGCTGGCTTTGATTGGTGGAGTTTAAGTTCAAACCATTCAATGGATAGAGGCGTTGAGGGCTTGTTGAAACAGATTGAATTGGTTCGTGAAAATTATCCGGATGTCATTACTACGGGTTCTCATACATCCAAAAAAGATAGAAATCGTACTTTAGTTAAAGAAATCAATGGTATTAAAGTAGGCTTTTTAGGCTATACTTATGGCTTGAATGGTTTTGTCTTGCCAGAAGATAAGCCTTGGCTTGTGGATTTGATTGATAAGGAACAAATGAAAAAGGATATGGAAGCTTTAAGTAAAGTAAGCGATATTCAATTGGTTTCTATGCATTGGGGTGATGAATATCAAACCTATCCAAATGATGAGCAACAAGACTTGGCAAACTATTTAAATGAGTTGGGTGCAGAAGTTGTGATTGGATCGCATCCGCATGTCATTCAACCAGCTAAAATAATCAAAGGGAAAAAACAAGATACACTTGTATATTATTCGTTGGGAAATTATACGAGTACACAAGATGTGGATGAAAGAATGGTTGGTGGAATGGCTAGCTTTACTGTAAACTATGATCCAAATACTAAAAAGACGTCTTTTACAGATACAAAGTTTATTCCGTTGATTACATGGTTTGATGCAGGATATAGTACATGGAAAACATATTCGATTGAAGATTATAATGATTCCATTGCTTCAACACATAGATTATCAGGTGAATATGATATGTCTAAAGAATGGGTTCAACAATATGTTCAATCTGTTATGCAAGATTTGGAAGGGATTGAGGTGGTATTAGAGTGAGTCAAAATCAAAAAACAATAGCCGAAAATCGTAAGGCAAGACATGATTATGAATTGTATGATCGTTTTGAAGCTGGACTCGTACTTCAGGGTACAGAAATCAAAAGTATTCGAAGAGGAAAGGTTCAATTAAAAGATAGTTATATTAGTTTTCAAAAGGGTGAAGCTTTTATTAAAGGAATGCATATCTCTCCTTATGAATTTGGAAATCGATTCAATCATGATGAAACAAGAGATCGTAAGCTTTTAATGCATAAACAAGAGATTCAAAAATTAGAACAATCAGCTCGTATAAAAGGATATACAGTTGTACCGGTACGAATTTATTTATATAAAGGACTAGCTAAACTTGAAATAGCTTTGGCAAAAGGTAAAAATCTTCATGATAAGCGTGAATCTCAAAAGGCAAAGGATGCGCAAAGAGAGATTCAAAAGGCCTTGAAAAATCAGTATTAATAGATTATACTGATATTCCTTGGGGATGTTCAGGCATTCGATGAGTAAATGTTTGGATTCGGCCACAGCCACGAAGGATACGTGTAATAACCAACTTAAATTAATTGCTAAAAATAAACTTGCTAATGTATTTGGTATGAACCAAAGCATGGCTTTCGCTGCTTAATTTTATTGCCTACGTTTGGCTTCGCAGCCCCTTTCTGAAATTTCGCTTTCTTATTTCAGACTGAGTGTTAAAGAAAAGAAGATAGAAATAAGCATTGGCTAGCTGCTTATTTTGAATCAACTATAGCTAAACCAAAAGAATTTTTGTTTCCATCCGAAACTTTTGGATAACTAGATGGAAAAAGCTGTAAACGCTGTCTCGTGGGACTTTGCTTAGACAGGAGTTCGATTCTCCTCATCTCCACCAAAGACAATTAACGCCTAATATGGGCGTTTTTTTCTTATCTTCAAATATTTTTGCAAACAATATATAATGAATATGAAAGAAGGTAAATTTACATATGAGAATTGCAGTAAGCTATAAAGACGGAGAAGTGTTCCAACATTTTGGACATAGTTCAGAATTTAAAATCTATGACACAGATCATAATGAAATTATTAAGAGTGAAATAATTACAGTCGAAGGGCATGGGCATGTTGGTGTTTCAAATGCATTGAAAGAACAAAATGTAAACATTGTACTTTGTGGTGGTATTGGACAAGGTGCGAAAAATGCATTGGCTGGTTTTGGAATCCATTCGTTTGGTGGTGTAACCGGAAATGCGGATGAGGCTGTTAAGAAATATTTAAGTGGAAAGCTTGAATTTACAACGGATGTGACTTGTACAAAACATGAATCTGGCAAAAGTCATTCTTGTGGTGGACATTGCCATTAATTCTTGAGTTTTTCTTTTGACACACCTTGTATTTCGGTCTATAATCTAGACAACAATAGTGATAAGGATATGAATACATTCTATTCAAATGTAGAGAGAGTGTGATTGGTGAAAACACTTTGCGAATGTATGTATTTACTCCCTTTGAATTGCCCTTGAAAAAGTGTGCCGTAATTCTTGCGTTAAAAGGTTTGAGGTGTATACAGTAATTGTATAAACAAAGGTGGTACCGCGTGCGACAGACGTCCTTTGATGGCTGTCGCTTTTTATATGGAAAAATGGAGGAAAATAAAATGGAATTAGTGAATGTATTAGAAAATGAACATTTATCTATGTTGAACCACTCATGTGCTCATATGATGGCTCAAGCTGTTAAGCGTTTATATCCAAATGCTAAATTTTGGGTAGGACCTGTTATTTCTGAAGGTTTTTACTACGATATGGATTTAGGAGATGTAAAATTAAAAGAAGAGGATTTGGTAAAAATCGAAAAAGAAATGAAGAAAATTGCCAAAGACGGAAAGAGAATTGTTCGTGAAGAAATTTCTAAAGAAGATGCTTTAGAAATGTTCAAGGATGATCCTTATAAAATTGATTTGATCAATGGATTAGAAGATGGAAATATCACAATCTATCGTCAAGGTGAATTTGCGGACTTATGTCGTGGACCTCACGTTGAAACAGTTAAAATGTGTAAAAACTTCAAATTGTTGAAACATTCTGGTGCTTACTGGAAAGGTGATGCCAACAATAAAATGCTTCAACGTGTTTATGGTATTTGTTTCGATACAAAAGAAGAATTGGAAGCTCACTTGGAAGCTTTAGAAGAAGCTAAAAAACGTGACCACAAGAAATTAGGAAAAGAAATGGGTTTATTCACAATTAGTGAATTTGCACCAGGTATGCCTATCTTCTTGCCAGATGGAATGATTTTACGTAACATTTTGGAACAATACTGGTATCAGGAACATACAAAGGAAGGATATCAATTCATTAAGACTCCAATTATGATGTCAAAAGAATTATGGGAGTTAAGTGGACACAGGGATCACTACAAAGACAATATGTACACTTCAATGGTCGATGATCGTGAATTCGCAATCAAACCAATGAACTGTCCAGGTGCATTATTAGTATATAACTCAACTTTACACTCATATAAAGACTTACCATTGCGTTTAGGAGAACTAGGACAAGTACACCGTCACGAAGCAAGTGGTGCATTGAATGGATTATTCCGTGTACGTACATTTACACAAGATGATGCGCACTTATTTGTAACTCCAGATCAATTGGAAGAAGAAGTTAAAAAAGTATTACAATTGATAGATCGTATTTATTCTGTATTTGGTTTACCTTATGAGATTGAATTATCAACTCGTCCAGAAAGTGGATATATTGGTTCTGAAGAAATTTGGGATGCTTCAGAAAAAGCGTTGGCACAAGCTTGCGTTCATGCAGGTAAAGAATATAAAGTAAATCCTGGAGATGGTGCATTCTATGGACCTAAATTGGATATCCATATTAAAGATAGCTTAGGACGTGTATGGCAATGTGGTACTGTACAATTGGATATGAACTTGCCAGAAAGATTCGAATGTAAATATGTAGATGCAGATGGAACTAAGAAAACACCAATTATGTTACACCGTGTAGTTTATGGATCAGTTGAACGTTTCATTGGTATCTTGATTGAACACTTTGGCGGACACTTCCCATTGTGGTTAGCTCCACGTCAATTTGTGGTAATTCCAGTTCACCATGAAAAACATGTTGAATACGCAAATAAAGTATGTGATGCATTAACAGCATTAGGAATGCGTGCAACAGTAGATTCTCGTAATGAAAAATTGGGTTACCGTGTTCGTGAGGCACAGCTACAAAAGGTTACTTACCAAATCGTAGTGGGTGATGGAGAACAAGAAAACAATACAGTTACAATTCGTCAGAGTGGTAAAAAGGATAGTGTTACATTATCATTAGATGAAGCTTTAGCTAAATTTAAAGCGGAAGTAGACAACAAAACATTGTTTGGAAAGTAAAAGTTTAGAGGTCAAAAATTGGCCTCTAATTTTTTTTGTCTTTTTTTAAAAAATTGCTTGCAATAAGTTTTTATCCATGTTATTATTAACGGGCGTTACGGATAACGCAGGTTGTTCTAAAAAATAAGTATTCTGGAAATATTCTTGGAGAAGTACTCAAGTGGCTGAAGAGGTGCCCCTGCTAAGGGTATAGGTCGGGAAACTGGCGCGAGAGTTCAAATCTCTCCTTCTCCGCCATCTTATTTTTGGAAAATTATGGTCCAGTGGTGTAGTGGTTAACATGCCTCCCTGTCACGGAGGAGATCGTGGGTTCGAGTCCCATCTGGACCGCCATTTAGAAATTGAAGTCATCTTTGGATGACTTTTTTTCTTTATATTGACTATTTTTTTGTTTCTTAGTTTAATAAATCTATGATTATTAACGCAAGTGGAAGAACAGATATTGTCGCCTATTATATGGATTGGTTTGTGAACCGATGGAATGAAGGATATTTTGATGTAAGAAACCCTTTTAATCCAAAACTTGTCAGTCGTATCTTTGTATCGGATGTAGATATGATTGTATTTTGCACAAAAAATCCATTGCCATTATTAGATACAATACATTTATTTTCTGTACCCATTCAGCTACAAGTTACCATCACTGGATACTTTAAAGATATGGAGCCTAATGTTTTGGATAAGAAACAAGTCATTGAATGCATTAAAAAGCTATCATCTTATTTAGGCAAAGAAAACGTATGTGTTCGATATGATCCTATCCTTTTGAATTCCAAATATAATGTTGATTATCACGTTCGTGCTTTTAACAAATTATGCACAATGTTAAAAGGATACGTATCTAAAATGATTGTTTCTTTTGTGGATGATTATAAAAATGTTCGAAATAATCATTTGGATTATCATGAACCCTCTAACGAGGAATATCTTAAATTAAAAGAAGAGTTCGAAAAAAACGATATAAAGATCATTAGTTGCATGGAAAATAAATATCAAATTGGTGATGAAAAGGATTGTTGCGTCAGTATTAAATATGCTTTTGAAAGAACAGGCAAGCTTTTTAAAGAGTGGAAGGCAAGAGATTGCCATTGTGTGAATATGGTAGATGTTGGTGCTTACAATTCTTGTTTACACGGATGTAAATATTGTTATGCCAATTTTGATTCGAAACAAATTGTGTCAAACTATAAAATGCATGATGTGAATTCTAGTTTATTGATTGGACAATTGAATTTGGATGATCAAATCAAAATACGAAGAAAATAAAATGGGTGAAGTCAATTGGCTTCACTCATTAATTTTGTATAGATTTTTGTTAGTTGCTCTTTTTCATCATTTGTCATTTTTCTTTCGGTCGCATCATGACTTTCTAATGTTCCTTCATGTCCATCAATGACTTTTCCATCCTTTACCACAAGTACTAAAGGAACGTATAAGGTTAGAATACCTTCATCATTATTGGACATATAATCTTGGATATATGGTTCAATAATCGCTTTTTGCTCATCCGTGTAAAGACGATTTTTTTCTTCATCTCTTACCTTTACATATTGGATGTCGATTCCGTTTTCTTTGGCCACTTTCTTTAAAATGGGTTTTGCTTCTTTACACCAAGGACAACTTGAAAATCCGAAATATAAAACACCTGATTTTTCTTGTGTAAAATATTGAATAGCTTCATCAAAACTAATTTCATTAAAATTAGTTTTTGTGTCATTTTTTGTGTTGCATGTTTTTTCTTCACTTGTAACATCACAAGCCTTTTTTGAAGTTGAAGTTGTACTCTTTGTTTGTGCTTGACACGCACATAATGTAAGACTTAAAAGTATGAGTAAAAATTTTTTCATGCTCCTAATATACAAATAAATTAAAAAAAAGTAAAGAAAAAAGCTTCGATCTCTCGAAGCTTAAAATTCTTTGTGGGGCGGCTGACGCGATTCGAACGCGCGCGTGACGGAGCCACAATCCGCTGTGTTAACCAACTTCACCACAACCGCCATAATTGCTTAACGCTTGTATAATATACCATGTGATTCTCTTCTTTGCAAGCAAAAAATGAAAATAAATTAAAAAAAGTGTGTTTTTTTTCGTATAAGAGTATATGAAGGTAAAAGAGATGGAAGTGGAGCAACGCCCACGAGAAAAAGCGTTGCGCTATGGTTTAGAATCATTAAGCGATCTAGAATTGGTTGCGTTGATTCTGCAAAGCGGAAATAAAAACCGTTCCGTATTTGAAATTGCATCGGATGTGTTGAAAGAAAGTGAAGGTTTATCAAAATTAATGACAATGCACGTAAATACGGGAGTTTAACACTTGCTCATAGTCGAAATAGCCAAATGTCGTTTATGTACGGCTTTTTTTTCGTCAAATTTTTATTTTTTACTGTTGTATGTGTTGTAATTGTGATATAATAGTTGTAAAGGATGGCTGCTTCTATGAAACTGTATTATGATAAACGACTTAAAGATCCTACTTACTATATTCAGCAGGGATTTAGAAATGGTAAAAAAACGACAACCAAAAATATCAAAAGATTAGGTAAATATTCTGAGCTTCTTCTTATAACGGATGATCCTTTGGAATACGCTAAAAACGAAGTAAAAAAAATGAATGAGGAATATCGTTCTGGCAGATCTGAATTCGTTGTTACTATGGACTTTAATGAAAGAATCCCTTCTACTGATTCTCCTTGTTCGAATTCTACTAGTTTGAACATTGGATATCTGTATCTTAAGGATATCTATGCCAAATTGAATCTGTCTGATTTTTTTAAATCCGTTTCTTCTGACCGAAAGATCACCTACGACTGTAATAAAATCTGTCAGTTTCTTACCTATGCAAGGATTCTGGATCCTGCCAGTAAATATGGAACATACGATAAACTTGATACATACTATGAAAAACCTCAGGTTGAATACCAACATATGATTCGTTTCTTGGATATTCTAGACAGAAACAGTGACCAATATTTAAAACATCTTTTTGACAATTCCGAAAACATCGTTAAACGAGATACTTCAGTTATGTACTATGACTGTACAAACTATTTCTTTGAAACAGAAAAGCCTGATGAGGAGATTGTTGACGAAGTTACTGGAGAAATTATCCTTGGACTTCGTCAGTTCGGAATCAGTAAGGAAAATAAGACATCTCCTATTGTTGAAATGGGGCTTATCATGGATAGCCGTGGAATCCCTATTTCTATGTGTATTCATCCAGGAAACACAAATGAACAGCTTACTGCCGTTCCACTTGAAAAAGAAGTTATAAAAATGACCGGAAACAAAAAGTTCATATATTGTGCGGATGCAGGACTTGGATCCTACAATATCCGTAAATTCAATGATATGGGTGGTAGAGCTTATATCGTTACACAGTCAGTAAAAAAACTTGGGCAAGAGATCAAAGATATCGTATTCAATGATTCAAACTACCGTCTATTGTCAAATGACGATGCGATCACATTGAAAGAAATGCGAACATTTAATAAAAAAGACGCAAACAATCTAAGTCTATACAATGATTTTGCCTATAAAGTGATTCCCGCCAACACGGCCATGGATACAGGACTTTATGAAGAAAAAGTGTACAAGAACGGTCGAACAAAAAAAGTAAAAGCCAAAGGAACATTACATCAATATATCATTGTCACTTTCTCTAGAAAGATGATGGAATACCAAAGGACTATCCGCGAAAGACAGCTTGAACGTGCTAAAAAGTTATTAAGACTTAAAGATCCTGAAAAAATAAAAAAAGGACCCAACGATATACGTCGATTCCTTAAGAACACATCATCTGATACAGCTAATTATGTATTGGATATGGATAAAATCCATGAAGAAGAAAAATACGATGAATTCTATGCCGTCGCAACAAACCTTGACGATTCAGCCAAAGACATTCTAGCAGTAGCTCAAAATAGATACAAAATCGAAGACTGTTTTAGAATCATGAAGACTAATTTCGATGCAAGACCAGTATTCTTGAGAAAGCCAGAAAGAATACGCGCACATTTCTTGATCTGCTACACTGCACTACTTATATACAGGCTTATGGAGTGCAAGTTGGATGACAACTTAACTCATGTAACAACATCAAACCTAATAAAAACATTACGAAATATGAATGTAGTAAATATGGATGACATGTACTACAAATCCATCTATAGTGGAAGTCAGGCATTAGATGCATTAGAAAGATGTTTCGAGCTACAACTAAACAGAAAATACTATAGACCAAGTGATTTAAACAAAATAGTAAAAAAATTTTCAAAATAGAAATCACATACAACATTTCAAAAAAACGAAAGTGCTAGATTAAACCTTGAATAAAGGCTTTCTAGCACTTTTTACTTTTTCAACTGTCAAACTCAGGATTATATCATTAGAAAATTGAGTAGTCATCACTTTTCTAGTATCTGTCAGAATATTTTTTATTCCATAAATTATCAAGAGTGTAAACATTGCTACGCAACAAGCTCTTGACAATTCATGTCCTAAAAAATGATTAATAATCAAGCAGAAAAAGAATAGTTATACTGTATTACAGCAACAAAAAAGACATCTCATATTCTGTATGAAATGCCAATTTTGCCTTTATTTATGCTGTTTTCTCTGTCGTATCAAGGTTCTTTCATTCGTAGTAAATTAGTGGTAAAATTCTTTTATTTTTTGTTTCATATTGCTTAAAATCCCTGTGTTTATGCGGATAATTCGATTTTTACTCTTTTTGGGATAAAAACTGCATCACAATATCGAACCAAAATATAAAAATCAATTTTATCTCTTTATCATAATTATATACATCAACTAACCACATTGTAAAGCAAAAAGCAAGCCATTTTCAGACTTGCTTTCCACCAGATTACTGCACCTTATTGCCAAATCATCTCCTTATTCAAAATTCCCTTTTCACACTCTTGTATAGTATTTATTTGCTACCCATTCCATCTGTTTATCTGCCTTCAACTCTTCCTTAATCCCCTGTGTCTATTTCATTTGCTCTACAATTGACTATTATTCCAGCGATTATATAAAAACCATAACCAATACAAAATATGGAAACGGTGCTTCTAACTATACCGCTAAAGCCTTTCGCCATTATCCCGAAAATAGTACTCCAGCAGAGAAATAGCGCCAGCAGACATAAAAAACTCGAACCCCTTGTAAAATGGGCATCAGAAGTTTTCTACCCGTTATTCTTGTTCTATAATTCAAGTGAATCTTCTGAATCTATCCACATCTGTAAATTGCCATCAAGATATAATCTTGCATATTCTAAAGGCTCATCCACAGCCAATGAAGTAAGCGCACATTCTGATCCATATGTGGTTT
>OLFU01003617.1_pt1 | contig 9973 bp, 6 predicted proteins | sample 1605161 | NCBI WGS metagenome assembly OLFU01 (sample SAMEA3888914, study PRJEB22519) | human gut metagenome | biome: human gut; feature: human-associated habitat; material: faeces | place: Denmark | collected 2011
GTTGCTCTATTCGTTGTACCTGACGCGGGTTTATGGCATGGGAATCATCGAAACGGTACAGCTGATAATCCTCAATCAGTCCGATAAGCATGTCTGCGTATCGCGGATTCGTGGCATATCCCGCACTTTTAAGCCCGTATGCCCAACCTCTGTAGTCTTTGGGATTTAATTTGAAAAGAAAAAAATATCTCGGGTTCTGTGTCAGGAATTTGGAATGGTCTTCGTAGCTTTCCCTTGCGCTTTTATATGCTCTGAATTTCTCGTTCGGTCTGTCATCATTGGCAAGCATGTAAGGTCCTGTCCAACCATTTGAACATTTTATGCCGAAGTGGTTGTTGGCTTTAGTACATAGCATGCTTCTTCCCGCACTCGTTTCTATAATTCCCTGGGCAAGGGTAATGCTTGCGGGAATGCGGTATTTTTGCATTTGCTCCACCGCCATATTCCAGTATTGCGCAATGTAAATGTCGTTAATGTTTCCTTGCGCTTTCGATGAAAGGGTCGCAAATGCGAGAAGTGCAAAAATGGCGAAACGTTTTATATTTTGCATGGTCATATTGCTTACAGGTTATTGTGCTGTATTTGTTTTGAATCCAGTGGTCAGTCCATCATGTCGCGGTAATCTTCGAACTTATATTCGCGAAGCATTTGAATGTTTCCGTTGTGCCGTTTCATGCATATGGATGGGTGTTGAATGCCATTGAACATGGTTGTTTTTACAGTTGTGTAGTGTATCATGTCCTTGAATATGATTTCGTCGCCAACATTAAGCCCGTTAGGAAACAACCAATATCCCATGAAATCTCCGCTGAGGCAGCTGTTTCCTCCAAGGCGGAAAATGTTTTCATCCGTAATGTTTTTGATTTCATTCCCCAGAGACAACGCACCTTCTACTTCCGGTTGATAAGGCATTTCAAGACAATCGGGCATATGGCAGGTAAAGCTGACGTTTAGAATAGCTGTTTTTATGCCTTTGTCCTCAACAATATCAACAACACTTGCAATCAAATCTCCGGTTTGCCATGCAAAAGCCGAACCGGGTTCCATGATTATTTCAAGATTGGGATGGCGATGTCTGAAGTCTCGAAGAATTTTGACAAGATGGTTAATGTCATATCCTTTGCGTGTCATCAAATGTCCGCCACCAAGATTTAGCCATTTTATGTTTCCAAGCCATTTGCCGAATTTAGATTCTATGGTGTCAAGGGTGCGTTCGAGTGCGTAAGAGTCGTTTTCGCAATGGCAATGACAGTGAAAGCCTTCTATTCCGTCAGGTAAGTTTGCGGGCATATCGGATGCAGAAATTCCGAAACGTGTTCCGGGGGCACACGGATTGTAGATGTCGGTGGCAATCTCCGAACGCTCGGGATTTATTCTTATTCCTGCGGATATGTTATGGTTCGCAGGATTGCTGTTCCAATCTTTAATTTTGTCGTAGAAGCGAGAATATTGCGAAAGAGAATTGAACGTAATACACTTGGAACACTCCAAAATTGTATTGAATGTGTTTTCTTCATAAGCAGGAGAATAGGTATGGGCAAGGCTACCGAAATAATCATTGGCAAGCTTTGCCTCAAAAGGAGAACTTGCCGTTGTAGAACAGATATACTCTTTGAAAATATCAAAAGTCTTCCACAAGGCAAAAGCTTTGAAAGCCAATATAATTTCCACACCCGATTCGCTTGAAACCTTGTTTATAAGTTTCAAGTTTTCGCGCAGTTTGTCCTCATATAAAATATAATAAGGAGTGGAAGGAACACCGTTCATCTTTCTCGTTTTTAGAAAATCCCGCAACACACAAGTGTATTTGTATTGCGGGATTTATATGATTGTTATGATTTATGGCTGCAAAATCACATGATTCCGCGTTCGCGTAGTGTTAGTTGCCATTTCCACGCAGATGAAAGAGCGTCTTCAAGAGTATGAACCGCTTTCCACCCGAGTACATTGTTGGCTTTATCTACGTTGCCCCATATTTTCTCAATATCGCCTGCACGACGTGGAGCAATCTGGTAGTTAAGTTTCACGCCGGTACACTTTTCGAAAGTATTAACAAGTTCCATAACGGAAACGCCATGTCCTGTGCCTATATTGAATACTTCCACATTCTCCTGACATTTGTCCTCGAGAATTCTTTTCATGGCGCAAACGTGTGCTTTAGCAAGATCGACAACATATATATAGTCGCGAATGCAAGTACCATCGGGAGTGTTGTAATCGTCTCCGAAGATGCTCAACTGTTTGCGGATTCCGATAGCCGTTTGAGTGAGGTAGGGAATTAGGTTTGCGGGAACACCGTTAGGCATTTCACCAATAATAGCAGACGGATGAGCACCAATGGGATTGAAATAGCGTAGGAGTATGGCTTTAATGGGAGCACCGCTCTTAATGTCGTCTTCTATTATTTCTTCGTTAATCTGTTTGGTGTTGCCGTATGGGCTTTCGGCTTTCTTGATAGGAGCTTTCTCTGTTACGGGAAGGTTTTCTTTGTCGGGCTGACCGTAAACAGTGCAAGAAGAAGAGAATATAATACCTTTGACATCATACTTGGGCATCAATTCTAAAAGGTTTACTAATGAAACGATGTTGTTGCGATAGTATTTCAATGGTTTTTGCACTGATTCGCCAACGGCTTTGCTTGCCGCAAAATGGATAATGCCTGTAATGTTAGGGTATTTCTTGAAAACACCTTCGAGAGCAGGCATGTCAAGACAATCAACTTGCTCGAATGCAGGGCGAATGCCTGTTATTTTCTCAATGCCGTCAACAACGTCAGCTTTTGAGTTTGAAAGGTTATCGATGATTACTACATCATAGCCTGCCTGCTGAAGTTCTACGGTTGTATGTGAACCGATGAAACCGGTTCCGCCTGTAACCAATATTGTCTGTTTCATTTGCTTTTATTTTACTATGCAGTTTTACTTTAAGTTCATAATAGATTGCACTCTTCTTCCCATAACGCAGAGTCTGCATCGCTGGGCATTCTCCAATCTCCTCTGGGGCTGAAAGAACAACTTCCAACTTTTGGTCCGTCGGGGAGACAGCTTCTTTTGAATTGCTGTTGAAAGAAACGGTGGAAAAATACTTTCATCCAATACTTAATGACTTCCTGGCTGTATTTGGGATTTTCTGTCTCTATAAAAGCTTTCCTGGCGAGGAAGAATATTTTTGAAGGACGAAATCCGTATCGGAGGGTGTAGTAAAGGAAAAAGTCATGCAATTCGTATGGACCGACTTTATCCTCTGTCTTTTGTGTTATTTCACCTTTCTCGTTGGTAGGAATCAATTCCGGACTGATAGGAGTTTCAATTATACTTTTAAGAGTTTCTTTTTCTGCAGTGTTTGTGCTGCTATCAGCAAACCATTTTATAAGATGTCGAATGAGTGTTTTAGGAATAGAAGCATTTACTCCGTACATACTCATATGATCGCCATTATATGTTGCCCAGCCTAAAGCCAATTCGCTTAAATCTCCTGTACCGACAACAATGCCTCCCGTTTGATTTGCGACATCCATGAGAATTTGAGTTCTTTCTCTGGCTTGACTGTTCTCGTAAGTAGTATCAAAAATTTCAGGATTGTGATCAATGTCTTTGAAATGCTGAAGACAAGCGTCCTTTATAGATATCTCCCTAATGTTTACGCCTAACTCGTGCATTAGATTAATGGAGTTGTTGTAAGTTTTGTTGCTTGTTCCGAATCCTGGCATTGTAACGCCTATTATATCTTGTAGATTTCTTCCTAAGATTGTAAAAGCTTTTACGCAAACAAGCAAAGCCAATGTTGAATCCAATCCGCCGCTAATGCCGACTACTGCGGATTTGGCATTTATGTGCGAGATTCTTTTTGCAAGTCCCAAGGCTTGAATATTTACAATGTCGCGACATCTGTCGCCAAAGTTTTCTTTTGTTGGAACAAAAGGTAATGGGGCAATAGCACGTGTAAGACTTTGGTTTGAGGATTTTTGCTTCGAAGCAGGGATTACAATAAAATCTTTGAGAGAAATATTATTTTGAGCACAGTGTCTAAAAGTTGTGTTTACTCGTCTTTCGTGGTGAATTAATTCTGTGTCTATTTCGCTTACTGTAAGTTGTTCCTCGGTAGAAAATCTTTTGCTTTGTGCCAAAAGTTTCCCGTTTTCACAGATAAAAATGTTCCCTGCAAAAACTACATCTTGTGTACTTTCTCCCCAACCGCAACTTGTAAATAAATAACCGGATATGGTTTGTCCGCTTTGTCCTATGACAAGAGACTTTACATAATCATATTTTCCTGTGCATTCGTTGTCTGCGCTCAGATTAAAAATAATATCTGCGCCGGCAAGTGCAAGATGAGAGCTTTTAGGTATTGGTGCCCACATGTCTTCGCATATTTCGATACCGAAAGTCGCATGCTCTGTTTGGAAAAGGAGATTAGTATTGACGTTTACTGTCTGACCACAAATATTTATTATGCTGTTTGGAATCTCATCGCTTGAGGCAAACCAACGTTTCTCATAAAACTCTTTGTAATTGGGCAGATATGTTTTAGGAACAATGCCAAGAATTTTTCCTTGTTGTATAACTATTGCGCAATTCGCAAGATAAGTGTTTATTTTTATAGGCGCACCAACAATTGATATAATGTCCGAGTGCTTTGTTGCCTCTATTATATTGTAGATATTCTCTATTGCTTTGTCAAGCAGCAGTGTGCTTTCAAATAAATCTTGACAAGTATATGCTGTAATGCAAAGCTCGGGGAAGCAGACTATTTCCACCCCTTTTTCTTCTGCTTGTTTTATAAGATTTATTATCTGCCTGGTATTATAATTGCAATTCCCAACCGCAACATGTGGAATGGCACCGGCAATCTTGACAAAGTTGTGAACCATTATTTCTGCTTTTTAACTTGCTTGTCTTTTGAAGATTTGTAGCGTTTGTTTAGTCCGTTGAGAACGTCTTCCGTTATGTCCATACTTTTGTCGGCGTAAAGAATATTGTTTTCCACTTTGCTCAGTATCATGGCATATTTGTGGTCTTTGTTGTAGTCTTTCAGGAAATTCTCAATAGAATCTTTCATTTCTTCGTTGTATTTCTGACGTTCTTTTTCAAACTGTGCAGAATATTTGTCCTGAAGGTTCTCTAATTCCATTTGTTGCTTTTGTAAAGAGGCTTGAATCTTTTGTGCCTGCTCTTGCGAAGTAATTGCTCCTGATTGTACTTTTTGTTGGAAGTTTATTGCGGAGTTTTGCAAAGCTTTACCCTTGGATGCAAGAGTAGCTTTTATATTGTTCATGCGTTTCTCCAGAACTTTACTGTGCTCTGTGCAGAATTCGTAATTGTTTATTATACTGTCAATGCACACATAAGCGATTTTTCCATTTTCTTCCTTATCGCTTTTAGTGTTAACTTGATTGTTCTTTGATGTGGCAGATGCTTTTTCTCCTTTGGAATTGCAGCTGTAAATACTAAAAGTTACGCCGAGCATCATTGATGCAACAAACAGTTTGGTCAGGGACTTTTTCATGCCGAGTTTATTGTAATGTTATTATTTCTGTTTTTTGAGGATAGAAGCGCGTTTTATAAACGCTTTGTTGCTTGCTAATTCCAAATTACTTAACTTTGTTGGTGCAAAGATACAACAAAAAGTTTATTGCTAACTATTAAGAAATAGGAACTTGAATTAAAATGGAATTGATAGTAACGTATCAGTTCTCAAATAATAGGAAGTAGACCAATTTACAGAAGGTTATTTTTAGTTATAGCCAAGACTGCACAAAGGCTTACGCAGTGCCGAAACATCAAAAGTTCCAATTTGCTGTGCAATGATGTGCGCTCACCTTGGCAGTCTTGGCAGGGCAGACTAAATTATGAGCTATTATAATTTGTCTGCCCAGGATCCTGAACCCTTATTACCTTAAAATGATTTCATGTGAATGAAAAGCTTATGGCAACTATATCAATAACTTGGATTCTGTTTTAATTTCTTGTTTAAATCCAGACATCTTTCTGGTATTGGGAAAACCGTTGTAAACCCGGTATACTCCTTTTCTAATGGAGTTCTTTGATCATATGCCTTGGTGTATTTGCCAAAACGGATGAGATCTTGACGTCTCCAACCTTCCCAGACCAATTCCAGCAGACGCTCCTTTAGAATGTTGTCCAAATTGGCTTCCACATGAGGCATTCCTACTCGGTCTCTTATAGCGTTCAGCTCTATTGAACCATCCTCGCCATTACGAACTTTCGCCTCGGCTTCCATCAACAGCGCGTCACCATATCTGAAAAGGACGATGTCGTTGTCAACCTGCCGTCCGTCCGAATAGGCGGTTCGGTCAACCTCGTATTTGCCTACACGGGCACCTGCCGTCTGTTTATAAGGGCTGTAACTGAGGTTCAGTTTCAGTTCAAGCGGCATATACACCAACGGCTTCCCATTGTCCAAATATATCTTCTTTCCGTCAACAAGCACGGTATCTGCATAGAAGTTTATCTTGAATCTATTGTCAACATTGTCCGTTCCGTAACCGAAAGCTTTGACGGTTGAAACAGTTGCACATGTGCCGTTTTCGGAAGAACCACCATAAGCTCCGCCATGTTTGTAGTGGCGTGAGCGGTAAAGATAGTGGTATTCGTTCAAATATAAGTTCTTGTCCAATGGGATTGTGAAGATGTTCTCCTTGGAACTTTCATTATGAACAGCAAAGTTCGATGCGTAGTCGCTCTCCAACTCATAGCCTTCTTGCCGCAGTTGCTCGCAATACCAGATGCAGGTTTCCCAAGCGTTCTTTTTCTCACCATTCACATTGAAGTAAATGTTTTTCCCGTCCTGACGCTTGCCGTCGGTCCAGTTGTCATCTGTATATATTTCTGCATTCAAGGCAAGCTTTGCAAGCAAGAAGTTTGCGACAGGGCGTGTCACACGTCCGTAATAGTTCCCCTCCTTGTTGGAATGCTCGTCGGCAAGCTGTGGGGCAACATCCTGCAACTCGTCAACAATAAACTTGAATACCTCGCTTCTTTCGCTTTGCGTTACCTGCTCCAATTTCACGTCGTATGATGTCATGATTGGAACACGCCCGAACATTTCCATCGCATAATAGTAGAACAAGGCTCGTACAGCTCTTACCTCTGCCGTGAAATCTCTTGTCTGTTCTGCTGAAAGCAGAGTCTGATGGCTATCAATGATAGAAAGCGACTGGTTAGATATAACAATTACCTTGAAGAGGTATTTCCATACATTATATAAATTAATATCATTGGCATTCCATTTGTGCTGATACATGTTCTCCCACAAACCGCCATCATACCAGTCTCCACCACGGATCGGAATCATTGCCTCATCGGTGGTCAGGGTATTGTAGTCGTAAATACCCCGGCAAGTTCCTTGAAGCCCTTCCGACTCCTGATTGCTCCCTATGTAGTTGTACAGGGAAGCTACTGCGTTTTTGTATATATTATCAGCATTGTTGTAGATTGCCTCCTGGTCCAGCTGGTCTTTGGGATGCTCATCCAGACAGCTGCTGAAACAAAGCATTAACGGTGCTGCTAATATGTATTTAATAATCGTTTTCATACTCTTTTCGTTTTAAAATTGTACACTCAGTCCCAATGAGTAAGTACGGTATAATGGATAGTTGCGCTTGTCGTCAATACCCATCGTACTATTGACAACATAGCTGTTTATCATTGGGGTCAAACCTTTATAGCCTGTGATTGTTCCAAGGTTGCTAATGTTGCATGATACACGCAAGGAACGAACAAGCTTGCTCCTCAAAGGTACATTATATCCTAATGTCAAGTGCTCAAAGTTCAGATAATCGCCCTTTTCAAGCCAATAGTCTGAGACTCTCTGATCTACGATGTTCTTCTTTGGAGCATCCTTCAAGACATTGTAGTCTGGGAAGCAAGCCATGCTTGTGTAAGCCAGTCCTGTTCCGTTGAAAATCTTGTGCCCGAATGCTCCATTCATCTGTATTGAGACATAGTAATTCTTGTATCTGAAACTGATGTTTGAACCAAGGATCACCTTGGGTGTGGCTTATCCTGCAATGTATCGGTCGCCTCCGTCGCTCAAGTCCACCTTGCCGTTGTGGTCAAGGTCCTCTATGTCGTAAAAATAGCGGCCGTTCTCGTTCTTGACAAGCCCCTTACAATGTGGCAAGTAGAAAACGCCAAGCGGCTGTCCAACTATCTGATAGACCACGTTGTTGTCGCCGCCGTTTTGTCCTGCACCGTCCAGTGAACCAATGGCGGTAACGTTCGCTGCCGACATGCTCATTCCCTTGTAATCTCCACTTAGCGAGATAAGTTTGTTGCTTTGAAACGACATGTTCATATTGATGTTAAGATCCATGTCCTTCTTGCTGATTGGCTGCACGGACAAGCCCAGCTCAAATCCGCGGTTTGACATTGAACCGATGTTTGCCAGCAATGTATTGTATGCGAATGGTGGAACCGGAACCTCATAGGCGTAGAGCATGTCGGTGGTCTTGGAATAGTAATACTCCGCTGTAAGCATAAGCCTGTTGGCAAAGAGACCAATGTCCGCACCGAGGTTAAACGTTGTCTTCGTTTCCCACTTCAAATCAGGATTGTTGTTTCTTGCCATACCAAGGGTTACTGTTGGAGAACTCTTTACCGGAACAATGCCAGTCTGCCTTACGGTGTTCATGGTAGTGTAGGCGGAGATACCGCCAAGGTTGCCAGCTTGTCCCAGACCCGTGCGGAGTTTGAGCATCGACAGCGGTTTTATGTTGGCAAGGAAGCTTTCCTTCTTCATGTCCCAAGTGAATGATACAGAAGGGAAGAATCCCCATGTGTTGTTGTCGCCAACCATTGACGATCCGTCACCGCGTGCATTAACTGCTAAGGTATATCTGTCAAGCAGATTATAAGTGATGCTTCCCATTACAGAAGCCAGAGACTGGTCTTCGTATGTGCTTTCTGTTCCACCGTATGGACGGGCTGCTGTAGCACCCAGATTGTCGTAATGAAAATGGTTTGTAGGTATTCCCTTGGCATACACCCAGAAAGCAGTTTTTCTCAGTTTTCTGTATTCACTGCTTACTCCAGCAGAGACCTTATGTATGCCGAACTTCTTGTTGAAATCAAGAGCTACATTGCCGAGCCATTCCTCTTTCTTGAATTCGCCACGGTACACGTTGCCTTGTGCCCATACCCATGTCGGACAGAATTGTCCGTTTTCGGTAGAGCCATACAGGTAAGAGCCGAAGGTGGATACACGCCAGTTCTTATTGAAATCGTAGCTCAGCTTTATGTGTGCGTCAAAGTTCAAATCCTTGGAGTCGTTTTTCTCTTCAAGCAATATTCCGGGTGGGTTGATATGCGTTGCCGATTCGTTTTTCAGCCAGTTTCCATGCTCGTCAGTACCTGCAGGGAAAGTTGGGTTCTGGCATGCTGCGGAATAGAACAGCATCTGCGTATCAAAGATGTCATGGTTCTTGAATGAAGAGCCGAAAACTCCGAATTCTCCGGTTAGTCTGTCATTGAAGGCTTTCTGGGTTACATCAACTTTGGCAACAAAAACGTTATAGTCCATCTTCTTGATGATGGTGTTGTGGTCCATTACTCCGAAAGATGCACGATAGTTTGACTGTGGCGTACCTCCGCTGAATGCAAGGTAATGATTGTTCACCATACCCGTGCGTGTTATCACCTTGTAGTTATCGGTATTGAAACCTCCGTTGTTGCAATAGATACCCAATGCCTTTGCCGTTGCAACATATTCAGCAGCATTGAGCATCTCCAGGTGTTTGTACATCTGCTCGAACCCCACATTACCCTCATACGAGATCTGGAATCCTCGTCCTGTGCCTTTCTTGGTTTTCACCTCTATAACACCAGACGCTCCACGTGAACCATACATGGCGGTCTCCGCAGCATTCTTTAATATACGAAAACTCTCGATGTCTGCAGGATAGATGGTTGATAGGGTAAGTACGTCAGAAGTGACACCATCAATCAGCACTAAA
>OLFU01003619.1_pt1 | contig 9970 bp, 9 predicted proteins | sample 1605161 | NCBI WGS metagenome assembly OLFU01 (sample SAMEA3888914, study PRJEB22519) | human gut metagenome | biome: human gut; feature: human-associated habitat; material: faeces | place: Denmark | collected 2011
CTCCCCTCCCCCGGCTTATTATTCTACGCAATCCCCAATATGCGGGCGGCGTTGTTGTACAGGACGTTCTCGAGCACGTCGGGCCTGAAGCCGAGAGTCTCGTACAGCTTGGCGCGCTCCCAGCTGTCATAGAAGGGGTGGGCGCTGGCGAAAATGAGCTTGTCGGGGATGAGCTCGTTGCCCGCCTTGACGTAGCCGTCCGCGAAGGGCCACGTCTCATACTCGGACCATTCCATATAGACGTTGGCGTTGCGGTGGCAGACCATACAGGCTTCCTGCACGTAGGGATCCCCGCCGTGGCTCATGACGACGGTGAGATCCGGGAAGTCGCGGGCCACTTCGTCGACGCGGGCGGGGGAGGCGTCGCCCATGATCGCGCCGGGAACGCGGGTACCAGGTCCGGTGCTGATGACCACCGGAACCTTCAATTCACAGCATTTTGCATAGATAGGATAAAATTTGCGGTGATCTGCCGGGAGCTTGGCGAGGTAGGGATCGACGGACGCGCCTTTCATGCCGAATTCGTTGACCATGCGGGAAAGCTCGTCGATGGCCTGCATACCCTTGTGTGGATCGAGCCCGGCCATGCCATAGAATTTGTGGGGGTAGGCCCTCATCATTTCCACGACGCCCATGTTGGAACAGGGGCAGCCATAGGTCGTTTCGACGTCGCGCCCGGTGATGACCCCGGTGATTTCATGCTCGTCCATGATCTCGACGATTTTGTCGAGCGAAGCCGACCACGCGCGATCCGGATAGTTGAAGAAGGCGCACATGTCCCCAAAGAAGGGGCTGTGGATGAGCCCGTCCACGGCGTCGGGCGTGTTGGGGCGGAAACGGAAATCGATGGCTTTCATGACAAAGAACTCCTTGTGTGCCGGCGTCGTGTGTGAACGGAAAGGAACCACGTCTAACTGTCCTGATGTGTGCAAAAAAGCAAGATTGATGCCGCTCATAGGGAAGGAAAAAGGGGGGTGGCGACAGAACATATGATGCACACGGAATTTTTTATGATGTAATATCAACATGTTCATCTGGCATGAGCGGGTATGGGGCGATATCGGAAGGGAGAGCGGAAATGGAAAACGTCATCTTGCATGTGTATTTTTTCGTATTGCAAAAATGCACATATGATGTCGAAACGCTGTGAATTGGGTCGGTTGCCGGAGAGCCCATTGCAGAAATGCACACCAGGCTTTCCGGGGAGCAACGTACAACCGTATGGGGTGCGTTGCTGATTTTTCTTTCTATTCAGGCAGGATATGCATGATGGCACGCATGATGCTTTAAACGGGGCAACCACTTGATGAAAAAACGAACCGTCAAGATAAACATTTTGTTAGGAGGCTCCCCATGTCCCAGTGCTGCTGCCTGTCCCCACAGGAAGAACGTCTTCAGGGTACCAAGAAAGTCAACCGCCAAGGCCGCGAACGCGTCTATAAGATTCTCGACCGCATCCAGTTCACCGTTCCCCACGTGGACATCGAGCGCGCCCGGTATTTCACGGAATCCATGCGCCAGACCGAAGGTGAGCTGCTGACCCTGCGCTGGGCCAAGGCGCTCAAGAATGTGGCTGAAAAGATTACCGTATACATCACGCCCGACCAGCTTCTCGCGGGCCGCGTAGGGCAGTTCGGACGCTACGGCATCCTGTATCCGGAAATCGACGGCGACTTCTACATTGAAGTCATGAAGGATCTTCCCAACCGCGAAAAGAGCCCCTTCCAGATTGATCCCACCGACATGCAGATCCTCATGGAAGAAATCGCCCCCTACTGGGAAGGCAAGACCTACCATGAGCACCTCAACAAGGTGCTGCCCGCCGAAATCCGCGGCGTGACCTATCACGACGAACGCGGCCTGAAGTCCAAGTTCGTGGTGAGCGAAACCTCTTCCTACCGTTCCGCGCTCCAGTGGGTCCCGGACTATGAAAAGGCCATGAAGCGCGGCTTCATCGATATCCAGAACGAAGCCAAGGCCAAGCTGGCGGGCCTCGACCTGACCAATTCCGTGGATATCTGGGAAAAGAAGCCGTTCCTCGAAGCCATGATCATCGTGTGCGACGCCATCATGATCTGGGCGAAGCGCCATGCGCAGCTTGCCCGCGACACCGCCGCCGCAACGTCCGATCCGGTCCGCAAGCAGGAACTGCTCCGCATGGCCGACATTTGCGAGCATGTGCCCGCTTATCCGGCCCGCAACTTCCGCGAAGCCATCCAGTCCTACTGGTTCGCGCACCTGCTGGTGGAGATCGAACAGATGGGCTGCGCCAACTCGCCGGGCCGCTTCGGCCAGTTCATGTATCCCTTCTACAAGAAGGACATCGAAGAAGGCCGCATCACCCGTGACGAGGCCAACAAGCTGACCTGCTTCCTCTTCATCCGTCATACGGAACTGGGCACCTATTCCGGCATGGCCCACCAGAAGGCCCTTTCCGGCCATACCGGCCAGACCATCGGTCTGGGCGGCCTGACGCCCGACGGCAAGGACGCCAGCAACGACTACGAGATGGTCATCATGGAAGTGCAGGCCCGCATGCAGAACATCCAGCCCACGCTGGCCCTGTGGTACACGCCCATGATGGACCAGGCCTATCTGATGAAGGCCGTGGACGTGGTGCGCACGGGCTGCGGCCAGCCCCAGTTCATGAATACGGCCATCGGTGTGGCGCGCAACCTGCTGCACTTCGGCCCTGACGGCGTGACCATCGAGGAGGCCCGCAACGTGGCCAACTTCGGTTGCGTGGCCAGCGGTGTGGCCGAGGCCGGTTCGTACATCGCCGGTGAGGACGCCATCTGCGCCGCCAAGTTCGTGGAACTGGCCCTGTACGATGGCTGGGATCCCACCACCAAGAAACAGCTGGGCCCCAAGACGGGCGAGGCCAATGACTTCACGACCTACGAAGAGCTGTACGAGGCCGTCCGCCGGCAGATCAGGGCGGGCATGCTGGTGCAGCGCCGCCACTCCAACCTGTCCACGGCGGCACACGAAAAGATCGTGCCCAGCATCTTCCGTTCGGCCCTGCACGACGGCTGCATCGAGACCGGCATGACGGAAGAGGCCGGCGGCCACAAGTACCCGCAAGGCATGGCCATCCTGTCCACCGTGGTGGATGCCGGCAATGCCCTGCACGCCATCAAGGAGCTGGTGTTCGACAAGAAGCTCTTTACCATCGCCCGGTTGCGTGAAGCCCTGGAAGCCAACTGGGTGGGCTACGAAGACATGCAGAAGATGTGCCTCGATGTGCCCAAGTACGGCAATGACGATCCGGAAAGCGATGCCTATGTGCAGCGCCTGTTCGACGACTTCAAGGACATCTATACGGAATGCGGCCCCAACTACTTCGGCAAGAACTGCTATCTGGATGCCTATTCCCTGTCCTTCCACAATCTGTACGGCTCCATCATGAATGCCTTCCCCAACGGCCGCAAGAAGGGCGTGGCCTTCACTGACGGCAGCGTTTCCGCCATGCCCGGCACGGATACCGAAGGTCCCACGGCGCTCATCAAGTCCGCGGCCCAGGCCGTGGACACCACCTGGTATGTGTCCAACCACTTCAACATGAAGTTCCTGCCGTCGGCGCTGGAAGGTGCCCGGGGGGCGCGCAACCTGATCGACCTCATCAAGACCTACTTCGACTGGGGCGGCAGCCACATCCAGTTCAACTGCGTCTCGCGTGAGACCCTGGTGGACGCCAAGGAACATCCGCAGAACCACAAGGAGCTGGTGGTCCGCGTGGCCGGTTTCTCCGCCTACTTCACCCGTCTGGACGGCGGCGTGCAGGACGAGATCATCAAGCGTACCGAATACAAATAGTCTTTGACAGGCCGGACGGATGCCCGCATCCGTCCGGCTTTTCACGTTTTTCGCCGGACAGGTCTGTCCGGTCGGGCGAGGTAGCCATGGCTCCACGAGGAACCCTCTACAACATCCAGCGCATGTCCGTGCATGACGGCCCCGGACTGCGGACCACCGTTTTTTTCAAGGGCTGTCCTCTGCGCTGCCTGTGGTGCAGCAATCCCGAATCGCAGGCCCCGGCGCCCCAGCTCATGTTTTTTTCTGATCTGTGTTCCGGCTGCGGTCATTGCCGCCAGGTCTGCCGGTACGGGGCCGTTACGGAAAAGGATCAGGTCATCGGGCGCGACCTTTCGCGCTGCACGGGCTGCGGCCAGTGCGCCGCCCAGTGCCCCACCTCGGCCAGCAGCCTGTCCGGGCGGGAGTACGAGGTCGAGGAGGTCATGCGCGTCGTCCGCAAGGATGCCGCTTTCTTCGGCAATTCCGGCGGCGGCGTGACCTTCAGCGGCGGTGAGTGCACCATGCAGCCGGATTTCCTCATGGCTTTGGTGGATGCCTGCCAGGACGAGGCCCTGCATGTCTGCATCGATACCTGCGGACAGACGGATCCCGTGTTCTTCCAGGCGCTGCTCCGCAAGGCGGACCTGTTCCTGTTCGACATCAAGCAGATGGACAGCGAAGCGCACAAGCGCCTTACCGGCGTGGGCAACGGTCTTATCCTGCGCAACCTGCGCACGGCTCTGGCGGCCTGCCCGGAAAAGATCCGTATCCGTATCCCCCTGATGCCCGGCCTGAACGATGGCGAGGAGAACGTCGCCGCCGTGGCGGCCCTGCTTGGGGAATACGGTGTGCGTCATGTGGACGTGCTGCCCTGCCACTCCTTCGGGAGCGGCAAGTATCGGGCCCTGTCCCGTCCTGTGCCGGACGTGCGCGAATTCAGCCCCGCCGGACTCCACGTTGCCCTGGAACGTTTTGCGGCCCGGGGGCTGGAAACGGAGATCGTGTAGGCGCTCCCGTGTTCACAGTCAAAGCCGATCCTGCCGTGCCTGGGAAGCTGGCCGGGCTGCTGCGGCCGGAGGCCTGTATCCGGCTGAAGGAATATACGCGCGGCGGCGACCGTCACGTCACGAAGATACTCGGGCCGGGCATCGATGTCCGGGACGGATCCCGGGACCTGCCGTGTGTCGTCGGGGAGGTCCCCTTCATCGCCGCGGAAGGGAGCTGCCGCAGATACGGGGGCAGTTTTGCCCTGTTGCCCGGGAAAGGGCGTTTGCACGTCGAGTGCTGCTGAGGAAAGGCCCGGACGGGCGTGCATGACGCGGGGAGCGCAGCATGCCGGTCCGGCCATCGTCACCGTTTTTCAAAAAGGAATCCCCATGTCGTTCGCTGTCGATATCTCCCTGTGCCGTCACTGCGGCTGCTGCGCTTCCGGTTGCGTGTGCGGCCTGATCCGCTTGTCGGAGTCTGGTGTCCCGTATATCGAGCCGTCCCGCCAGGACAGCTGCGTCCATTGCGGCCACTGCATCGCCGTCTGTCCCGAGGGGGCCATCCGGCTGGATGGCATGAGTGCGGGACAGCTGGAGGAGACGGGGGCCCCCCTGTCCGTCGCTGCGGCAGGCCGTTGGCTCAAAGCGCGGCGGGCCATCAGGAATTTCAGGCCGGAAGCCCCGGACAAGGCCTTGCTCCGCAGTGCCCTGGACGTGGCGGCCTATGCGCCGACAGCCCACAATGCCCGGGAAGTGGGCTACACCATCCTGCACGGGCGTCCCCAGGTAGAGGCCCTGTTGCGGGATACGGTGGAACTCATGGAAGCGCACGGCCTGTATGCCGGGCATACGCGGAACGTGCACAACGGCAACGACACGCTTTTCCGCGGCGCGCCCTGCCTCATCCTCATCCACGCGCCGGAGCGCATCCTTTCCGAGACGGACTGTGCCACGGCGGCAGCTTATCTTGAACTCATCCTGCCTTCGCTGGGCCTGGGCTCCTGCTGGGCCGGGATGCTGCTGGAGGCCTGCGCCCACGGTTCGCCTGCGGGGCTGGATTTGCCGGAAGGGCACAAACTTTATGCGGCGCTCATGGTGGGGACGCCTGCGGTCTCGTACCGGCGCATCCCGTTCCGCAGTGCCCCTGTGTGCCTCTGGAAGTAGCCGTCTTTCAAAGCCTCGTTCCCGTCTTGCTCCATACGCCCGGCAAGGGCTGCGCGGGCGGGAGAAAGGCCGACGCATACGAAAAGAGCTCCATCCGCAACAGGATGGAGCTCTTTTTATGGCTCTAAAGGACGGGGGATACCCCTCACGGGGCCGCACGGCCGGACATCTCCGCATGCGTCACACGGAGAGGCTTTCGCCTTTTCCGGCACGGGGCCGTGACGGGCTTATTTCTGTTCCGTATCGGTCTCCGCCTTGCTCACCCAGTCCACCAGGCGGGCCATGCGGGCCAGGCTGTAATGGCCGGGCTCGGGCTGCTGGCCGATCTCCTGCAGGGTGCCGTTGAGGCGGTAGATGCGCCAGTCCCCGGCGGGCAGGGAGCCGTTGTCCATGGCGGTCTTCAGGCCGGCACGGGCTTCTTCGGGCGAGCAGAACAGGGGAAAGTCCTGTACGGCCGGGTCGAGGACGACCATGGAGCCGCCCGCGATGTCGATGATGTAATTGCCGGGAGCCACGGTGTAGACTTCCTGGCAGTCACGGTCGGGCGGCAGGGGGGCCGTACTGGGGCCTGTGGTGGCACAGCCGCCCAGCATCAGAAGGGACCCAAGCAGGGCGGGGGCAAGGATCACGGGGAAACGTTTCATGTCATTCTCCTGCCGGGCGTACCGGCATCAGATTCGCCCCCGGGCACGACAAAAGCGGGCAGGTGGCGTCATGACTGACTACACACCAAGCCCGCTTTTTTGTCAAAAGGTTCGTATGCCGAAGGGCGTGGGGAAGGCCGTTAGCGGGCCTGGCGGCTCATCTCCTGCAGACGGGCGATGCGTTCTTCCAGCGGCGGGTGCGTGCTGAACAGGTTGGCCATGCTGCCGCCGCCAAAGCCGAACAGCGGCGAGACGATGAACATCTGTTCGGTGCTGGGGTTGCCGTTCTGCATGGGGATCTGTCCGCTGGCCACGCCCAGCTTGTGCAGGGCACCGGCCAGGGCCAGGGGCTGGCCGCAGATGCGGGCGCCGGTCTCGTCGGCCAGGTACTCGCGCGAGCGGGAGATGGCCATCTGGATGATGCTGGCGGCGATGGGGGCCAGGATGGCCAGCAGGAACGCGGCGATGGGGTTGGTGCCGCCTTCCTCGTCGTTGCTGCTGCCGCCGAAGATGGCGGCGAACTGCATGAAGTTGGCGATGCTGACGATGACCGAGGCCAGCACGCCGGCGATGGTCTGGATCAGGATGTCGCGGTTGGCGATGTGGCCGATCTCGTGGGCGATGACGCCGCGCAGCTCCTCGGGGCTGAGGATGCGCATGATGCCGTCGGTGACGGCCACCACGCCGTGCTCGGGGTCGCGGCCGGTGGCGAAGGCGTTGGGCGCGTCTTCAGGGATGACACAGACGCGGGGCTTGGGGATGCCGGCGTTGGCGGAAAGCTCGGCCACCATGCGGTGCAACATGGGGGCTTCGTCTTCGGACAGCTCGCGGGCCTGGTACATGGAGAGCACGATCTTGTCCGAATACCAGTAGGAACCCACGTTCATGATCATGGCGATCACGAAGGCGATGATGATGCCGGTGCGGCCGCCCATGATGCCGCCCAGGCCGATGATGATGGCGGAAAGCAGGGCGAGAAGCAGCACGGTCTTGATCTGGCTGGTCATGGTATCTCCTTGATGTGCGAGGTAGGGATTCGCTCACTGTAGATAAGCATGCGTCAGCAAAGTGGCAAGAGGTGGGAAAAAGGATGCTGGGGAAGGGCGACAGGAATGGCCGGGTATATCCCTGCGACGAAAAAGGAGAGGCGGGGAAGCACGGTGATGCCGTGTTTCTCCGCCTCTCCCTGATAAAGCGTGTTTGAGGAGGAAGGGGAAAGTTTGAGGGGGGAAGGAGGCCCTTTGGGCGTCAGCAAAGGGCCTCCTTCCCCCTCAACAAAACACCTCTCTCGTTTACGAGCGGTAATCGGCGTTGAGGCTGACGTATTCGTGGCCGAGGTCGGAGGCGCGCAGGTCGTAGCAGCCGTCGCCGAGGCCCATATGGATCTCCACCGGGATGTCGGTGGCCTTGAGCAGCTCGGAAAGCTCGGCTTCCTTGTCGCCGTTGACGGGCTGACCGTCGCGGAAGCGTTCGATGCCGCAGAGCACCAGACGCACGCGGCTGGGATCCACCTGGGCCCCGCTGCGGCCCACGGCGGCCACGATGCGGCCCCAGTTGGCGTCCTGGCCGTAGATGGCGGTCTTGACCAGCTGGGAGTGGCCCACGGTGCGGGCGATGCGGCAGGCGTCCTCATCGGAGGCGGCGCCGCTCACGGTGATGTGCATGACCTTGCTGGCGCCCTCGCCGTCCTTGACCAGCATGTAGGAGATCTGGCCCAAGATGTCGGTAAGGCCCTTTTCCAGCAGGGCGGCGTCCTCACCTTCGGCACGGATGCCGGAAGCGCCGTTGGCCAGGCCGAGGATGGTGTCGTTGGTGGAGGTATCGCCGTCCACGCTGACGCGGTTGAAGGTCTTGTCCACGGCGCGGGCGAACATGGCCTGCCAGGTCTCGCGGTCCACATCGGCGTCGGTGAGCATGACGGCCAGCATGGTGGCCATGTTGGGGCAGATCATGCCCGCGCCCTTGGCCATGCCGGTAAGGCGCACGGTGCCGCCGGACAGGGGCACCGTGATGCTGGCGAACTTGGGAAAGGCGTCGGTGGTCATGAACGCGCGGGTAAAGCCTTCGGCATCGCGGCTGCCCAGGCTTTCCACCAGGGAGGGCACGGCCTCGCGCCAGCGGTCCATCTTGAGCTGGTCGCCGATGACGCCGGTGGACATGGGCATGATCTCATGCGGGGCCAGCCCGGTGAGGGCGGCGACCATGCGTCGGGTCTCGAGGCAATTCTCCAGGCCTTCGTCGCCGGTACAGGCATTGGCCTGGCCGGAGTTGGCCAGCACGGCGCGGCAGGTGCCGTATTCGCGCAGGGTCTGCTGGCAGACCTGCACGGGGGCGGCCTTGAAGGCATTGGTGGTGAACAGGCCCGCCAGCACGGCGGGACGGTCGGAAACAATCAGCCCCAGGTCGTCGCGGCCGGCTTTTTTGAAACCGGCGGCAGCGGCCCCGGCGGAGAAGCCGAGGGGCAGGTCGTTGCGCGTATCGCTCATGGGAACATCCTTTCCGGTCATGGGCTTCCGGGAGGAAAACGATGAAAAAAAGGCGGGGATCTTGCCTTGCAAAATCCCCGCCGTCATATCAAGCAACCAGCGCTGTCCGATCTTTGTGGGAACGGACGTTCAGGACGCTAGTTTTTGCTCTTCTGGATCTCGTCGGCGATAGCCTGGGGCACACGCTCGTAGTGATCGAACTGCATGGTGAAGGTAGCGCGGCCCTGGGTACGGGAGCGCAGGTCGGTGGCGTAACCGAACATGGAGGCCAGGGGCACCTGGGCGCGCACGCTCTGGGCACCGCCGGCGCGGGCTTCCATGCTCTGCACGCGGCCGCGGCGGCCGTTGAGGTCGCCCATCACGTCGCCGAGGTATTCTTCGGGGGTGACCACTTCCACGTCCATGATGGGTTCCAGCAGGACCGGGCCGGCCTTCTGCATGGCGTCCTTGATGGCCATGGAACCGGCCACGTAGAAGGCCTGTTCGGAGGAGTCCACTTCGTGGTAGCTACCGAAGACCAGGTTGACCTTCAGGTCCACGCAGGGGAAGCCGGCCAGCACGCCGGACTTCATGGCATCCTGGATACCCTTGTCGATGGCGGGGATGTATTCCTTGGGGATCACGCCGCCGGTGATGGAGTTGATGAACTCGTAACCCTTGCCCGGGTTGGGTTCCACCTCGATCACGCAGTGACCGTACTGACCGCGACCACCAGACTGCTTGGCATGCTTCATGTCGGTCTTGGCAGGCTTGGAGATGGTTTCGCGGTAGGCAACCTGGGGCTTGCCCACGTTGGCGTTGACGTTGAATTCGCGGGTCAGGCGGTCAACGATGATTTCCAGATGCAGTTCGCCCATGCCGGCGATCAGGGTCTGGTTGGTTTCTTCGTCGCCCT
>OLFU01003631.1_pt1 | contig 9940 bp, 11 predicted proteins | sample 1605161 | NCBI WGS metagenome assembly OLFU01 (sample SAMEA3888914, study PRJEB22519) | human gut metagenome | biome: human gut; feature: human-associated habitat; material: faeces | place: Denmark | collected 2011
CTATCGACTCTTCCCCTTCTTTTTGAAATTCAGAAAAGAAGGTATGTTGGGCGGATGAAATTAAGGCCGCACAAGGAGAACATATGAGCCATTTTCAGATTCCGATTTTCAGCACGCTGGTAGGCTGGCTGGCCGATATGATGGCGTGGGCTGTGCAGTTTTTCTATAGTCTGACAGCAAGCCTGGGGTTCCCAAGCTACGGTATTGCAATCATTATCCTTACCATCGTCATTAAGGTGCTTCTGCTTCCTTTTGCACTGAAGCAGATTAAATCCATGAAGGGCATGCAGGAAATTCAGCCAAAGGTAGCGGCGCTTCAGAAAAAATATAAGAACGACAGAGCGAAGTTGTCTATTGAAATGCAGAAGCTTTACCGGGAACACAACATTTCCCCGCTGGCAGGATGTCTGCCACTTCTCATTCAGATGCCATTCCTGATTTCCATTTTCTATGCGCTGCAGGGATTTCAGTATGATTCTGCACATGCCAGCTTCCTCTGGCTGTCCAGCCTGGCATCCAAGGACCCGACCTATGTGCTTCCGATTCTGTCCGCAGTAAGTACATGGGCATTGTCTGCACAGACAGCACCGAAGAATGCAGAAGGGCCTCAGAAGATGATGACCTATTTCATGCCTCTCTTCATTGGTTATATTTCCATCAACTTCCCAAGTGGTCTGGTTATTTACTGGGTAGTCAGCAACCTGTTCCAGCTGGTTCAGCAGACTATTGTGTTTCACAAGGATAAGGGCCTGCGCTCAGTAATCAACAATAATTCCCGTGAAAAGAAGGGCGTATTCACCATTCATGCGGATGGAACCCGTGACAACGCACCAAAGGGCAAACGTCATACACTGAGGGATGCACGCCGGGCTAAGCGGGCTATGCGTAAGGAACTGGAAGAAGCCATTGAAGGTAAGGTAGACCACGACAGTGATTCTAAGGAGTGATACGAATGAAAACGGTAAGGATTACAGCAAAAACTGTAGATGAAGCGGTTGTTGAAGGATTGCGAAAGCTGGGAGCAACCCGCGAAGAGGCCGTTGTTCGTGTCATTGAAGAACCGACAGGCGGTCTGTTCGGATTGCTGCGCAAAAAGCCGGCAGTAGTAGAAATTTCTGTGCCGGACCTGGCAGGATCTGCAGATATTGCCAAAGAGGCAGCCCGCGTAGTGAGTGAAGCGTTCCTGGACATGGAAGTTCCGACAAAGGAAGAAAAAGCGGACGAGGCGGATATTCCAGACGAAACAGAAAAAGCACCTGTCGCACAGGAAACGGTTCTCCCAGGGGAAAAAATTGGAGGACGCAGAGTCGGAGAGTCCGGAGAAGAACGGCACATAGGCCTTGTATCCTCTCCTGAAACAGAAGCGAAGAAGGAAGAAGCGGTGGAAACGGAAGACGTACCGGAAGTTTCTGAAGCTGAAACAGAGAAAGCGGAAGAAAAATCTGCGCCGGCAGAAAAGACTGTACGCAGGGAAAGAGAAGAATTCACTTTTTCTGAGGAAGAACAGAACGAAACCGCAGAAATAGCCCGGGAATTCCTGAAGGGCGTATTCCGCGCCATGGATCTTAAGATTACCGTGGAAAAGATGCTGAGCCGTGATCAGATTCTGCTGACTCTGCACGGGGAACGCCTGGGACTCCTCATCGGAAAGCATGGCCAGACTCTGGATGCGCTGCAGTATCTGACTAATCTGGCAGCAGGGAAGAAGTATCATCATCATTACTTCGTACTTCTGGATGCAGAAAGCTACAGAAGCCGTCGTCAGAAGACACTGGAAAATCTGGCAGCCCGCTGTGCAAGCAAGGCTAAACATACCGGAGAGGCGGTCAAACTGGAACCTATGCCGGCCGGAGAACGAAAGATTATCCACATGGCGCTCAAAGATGATCCCCTCATCAGTACGGACAGCGAAGGGGAAGCACCGTATCGCTATGTCGTTGTAAAACTGAAATAAATCCTGACAATCCGACCGGCAGACATCTACCGGCGGATTGTTTTTATATAAGGAGAACGTTGATGAAAAAATGGATTGTTATGCTGGTTCTGGCTGTACTCAGCCTTACCGGGCATGCCTATGCGGCATTTTATGATAATTCGGCACAGTACATGATAGCCAGTGACAACATGGAAGGAAAATTTTATTTGGACCGTTCATCTATCCATCAGGAACAGCCAGTGGAAGGAAGTCCCTGCGTTATCAGCTTTGCCATTCTTTCGGTTCCGGCCAGTGGCAGCCCAATGGAACGCACCTGGTATACCGTGTATTATGATACCGATAACCGGATAGCATTTTACCGGGTGACAGGTTCTGATACTCTGGATGCGGCGGGCAATGTATCCAACATAACCTCTACCAGGGGAGCCGGAGCCATGAAGCGTCCGATTCCACTTCAGTCTAATATGTATTACCTGGCTGATGCATGCTATCTTTATTTCAATAATGAACATTTTTATAGCCGTCTGGCAGGTACAAAGTAAGTCAGGAATTTGTCCCGGGGACGTGCGTTGGCACAGGAGGACTGAATGTTTGCAGTAATTGTGAATACACTGGCTATAGCAATTGCATCCTTGATCGGACTCTGCCTTCGCCGAGGCATGACGAAAAACATAACCGATGCGGTTATGCAGGCCCTGGGAATCTGCACGGTGCTGATAGGGATTCAGGGGGCTGTATCAGAAAAGCATGTCCTGTTGCTCATCATTTCGGTAGTCATAGGGGTTATCATCGGGGAGTGGGGGGACTGGGATGGTCATGTGAATCGCTGGGCGGAAAAGGTCACCGTAGCCTGCACCAAATCAGGGGATGCGGCTGGAATAGCCAACGCCTTTGTCACCTCCTGCCTCATTATGAATGTAGGAGCCATGGTTATTGTAGGATCTCTGGCTGCCGGGCTGGCGGAGGATTATACTATGCTCTACACGAAATCCCTGCTGGATTTTGTAAGCGGTATCATGCTGAGTGCCGCCATGGGCATCGGCGTTATGGGTTCGGCGGTTTTTACCCTCATTTTCCAGGGGGGCATTGTGCTTCTTGCGCAGTACATAGCTCCATTCTGTTCACCTCTGCTTATAGAGGAACTATCCCATACCGGAAGTCTTCTGATTCTGGCTATCGGGCTCAATATGATTGGACTTACTAAATTTAAGGTACTGAATTATGTGCCTGCACTGTTGGTAATACCATTTGCATTATGGATTTCCGGATTTGCTTCTGCATGGCTATAATAAAAGAGAAAAAAGGCGAAGTTCATTACAGAAAAGTGATTAACTTCGCCTTTTATTTTTTTGAATTGTATAGTTGAGGATAATATTATAATCATATGAAATATGGAGATTCAAAGAGAAATATTTTGCCTGATTTGCATGATAAGCCGGCTTTATATTGAATTGATATAGGATTGTGTTGTGTTTTTTCTGTTTTCAGCATACTCTGCCTGTATTTTTATGCTACAATATAAACCGTTAAGAAAGTATTTATCCGTAATAGTGACGAATGAGTGAACTCATCATGGATAAACGCGAAATTCATGAGTTGTGAAAAGAAAGGTGTGTGTACTAGTGAAAAGAATCGTAACCGCATTACTTTCTGCACTGACCCTGCTTATGGCCGGTGCACCGGCAGTATTTGCCAATGAAGGTGTGCATGAAGTGGTGGGACAGACACTTCCTGTGTGGAGTGTAATCCCTTTTGCAGGCATGCTGCTTTCTATTGCCATTGTTCCGCTGATTAAACCGGAATGGTGGGCCAAAAACATGCTGAGTGTGGCTATTGCCTGGTCTGTGGCATTCCTGGTGCCTTTTGCAGTAGCCTATGGCATGGGAGAAGCAGCTTTCCGTCTGCTGGAATCGGTGCTTCTTGACTATGTTCCTTTTATTGTTCTGCTTCTCGGCCTGTTTGTGGTGGCTGGAGGTATTGCGGTGAGAGGCACTCTGGCAGGCACTTCCAAAATGAACACCCTGCTTCTCTTTATAGGGACATTCCTGGCCAGCTGGATTGGAACTACCGGGGCGGCTATGATCATGATCCGTCCGATTATCCGGGCTAATGAATGGCGTAAGAATAAGGTGCATATCATCGTATTCTTCATCTTCCTGGTAGCCAACATAGGCGGCTGCCTCACTCCGTTGGGTGATCCGCCGCTGTTCATGGGATTCCAGCGTGGAGTTCCCTTTGCCTGGACATTCCATATGCTGCCGATTCTCATACTGAATCTGGTGATTCTCTTCACGGTGTTCTACCTCGTCGACCATCGCATGTATAAGAAGGAACTGGCGGCTGGCCGTTCTCCGGATACAGGGGATGTAAAGGAACCTATCCGCATTGAGGGGGTACATAACCTGATTTACATCGGCCTTATCATTCTTGGGGTAGTATCTAACGGCCTGCTTCCGAAGATGTTCCCGGCCTTTGCTGATGGAGCCGGTATTCCGGTATATGATGAAATCGTATTCCCGTTTGCCACTCTGGTAGAAATTGTTATCATCCTGGCAGCAGCGTTCCTGTCCATGAAGACAACCAGCCAGGCTATAAGAAAGGTCAATAACTTCTCCTTTGAACCGATTGAAGAAGTAGCTAAGCTGTTTATCGGTATTTTTGTCACCATGATTCCTGCCCTGATTCTGCTGAAGGTGCATGGGGCGCAGCTGGGACTTTCCAAACCATGGGAAATGTTCTGGGCAACGGGTATGCTTTCGTCCTTCCTGGACAACACACCGACCTATCTGGTATTCCTCCAGACAGCCGGTGCACTGGGCGAAGCTGTGGGCATTCATACCACCGTGGGCATTGTTTCCCAGGTTATGCTGGAAGCCATTTCCGCCGGTGCCGTATTTATGGGAGCCAATACCTATATCGGAAATGCGCCGAACTTCATGGTTAAGTCTATTGCGGAACAGGATGGAATCAAGATGCCAAGCTTCTTTGGCTACATGGTATGGTCCAATGCTATTCTGATTCCGGTATTCATCATCGACACCCTGATATTCTTCCTGGGCTAAGATATGTCTAAAAGAAACTGTGGGAAATGAGAAATCATTTTTCGCAGTTTCTTTTTGTTTGTCTGAAAGCAGAAAGATAGAGTGCAATGAATCAAAGGCTTTACCAGAAGAAAGGAGAGACTATGGATATAGCTTTATCTACTCATTTTACATACAGAAAACTACTTCGCTTTGTTTTTCCGTCCATTGTGACGATGATATTCCTTTCCACGTATAGCATTATTGATGGATTCTTTGTGTCTAATTATGTAGGCGACATAGCGTTTGCAGCTATTAATCTCATATTCCCTGTCATTATGATCTTTGGATGTGTGGGAGCCGTGATAGGAGCCGGTGGCAGTGCGCTCATCGGGAAACGGATCGGAGAAGGGCGGGAAGTGGAAGCCAGGAGGTTGTTCTCTTCCCTGCCGCTGGTATCTTTTTTTATGGGCTGTATTATGTCAATCTGTGCCTGGGTTTTCATGCCCTGGATCCAGCGCATATTTCAGGCATTCTCCGTTACCGCGGGAAACCCGTCTCTCAGCTTCTGGACGAATGTGGCCTCTGGCATGATTAATCTGGTATTTGATTATATTTTTATTGTTGTCTTTGGATGGGCGCTGGCCGGAGCTGCATGGGCTACGGTCATTGCAGAAATCACAGGCGGACTTCTTCCGGTTCTGTATTTTCTGGTCAACCGCAAGGGGGTATTATATTTATCCCGGCCCTGACTTTGCATGGTGGATCTGCTGAAAGTCTGCAGCAATGGAGTTTCTCAGTTTCTAACCGGACTTTCCATGTCCTTTCTGGCCATGGCCTATAATTACCAGCTGCCTCCATCTGGCCGGAGAGGCGGGGGTGGCGGCTTTTGGCGTCATCATGTACATTTCCTTTGTTTATGAATCTGCCTATCTGGGATATGCACAGGGTATTGCGTCGGTTATCAGTTTTAACTACGGAGCCCAAAATCGAAAAGAGCTGCATAATGTATTTACCAAGAGCCTGGTGTTTTATGGAATGACCGGGCTGGTAGTCACTCTGGCCTCTCTGGCATTTGCATCTCCGCTGGCATGGCTGTTTACCGGATATAACCAGAGTCTCTATACTCTGATTATACATGGCCTCAGACTGTATGCCCTGTCCTTTACTATCAGTGGATTTCCCATCTTTGCGGCCTCTTTTTTCACTGCACTCAACAATGGGCCGGTGGCGGCTGTCATCTCTGTCTGTCTGTCCATTCTATTTGAACTTATTGCGATTTTTGTACTGCCCCTTATTCTGGGGGTGGATGGCATCGGGATTTCTGTCGATGCAGCTAATGTGGCCGCGCTTCTCCTTGCAATCTGGTTCTGGAAACAAAATCAGTCCAAATATGGATATTAAAGAAAATCATGTAACTATTGATATTACAAATTGAATAGAGTAAATTAAATATAATAAAACAAATTACATTTAATTTAACATAAAGGAGACTATTATGAATATCACAGTTTTTGGCAAGGGCAACATGGGGAAGGCTTTTGGTGCAAATTTCGAAAAGGCAGGCAATCAGGTCGTATATGCAGGTCGTGATTTTAAGAAGGCGCTGGGAGATATAGTGGTGCTTGCAGTTCCCTATGGAGCAGTAGAGGCAATTATCGGTGCGCATGCGGATGAATTAAAGGGGAAAATTCTTATCGATATTACCAATCCGGTAAATTTTGATACTTTTGATTCCCTGGAGGTACCGGCTGATTCTTCCGCGGCACAGGAAATCCAGAAGAAACTTCCGGAAACCGTGGTGGTAAAGGCTTTCAATACGACCTTCGCGGCAACCCTTGCTTCCGGACTCGTAGGAGGAAAGGAACCGACTATTGTACTCGTTGCTTCCGATGACGCAGAAGCTAAGCAGAAGATAAAAGAAGCCCTCGAAGGCAGCCTGCTGTCTGTGCTCGATGCAGGTACACTGAAGAGAGCCAGAGAACTGGAAGCGATGGGATTCCTTCAGATTTCCATGGCAGCCCGCAAGCAGTTCGGATGGACCGGCGGATTTGCTGTAATAAAGTAAAAGCAGCTTTGAAAATCGAGAATTTGAGGTTTGAGATTAAACCCGCAAACATGGAACTTGCAGACTGGCCTGAAAGGTAAAAATGGACCTCCAAATCGGGAGGTCTGTTTTTTGTGCGCCAAAAGCAGGAATGCATAAAAAGGTAAAAGGACAGAATGCAGACCATTTTCCCATTCTGGAGAAATATGAGTCCGGATTAATGAAAATTTTGGTAATATATTTTTTTTCATTTCTGGTTATTATAATACGACCAGAAAGACGGTATATTATAGATAAATCAATTATAAAGAAAATAAACTACCTTTGGAAAGTGAGGAAATGACCATGCATGTTAAATTTACTCCGAAAGATATCTGCATCATTGCGGTGCTGGCAGCTGTCGTGTTTGTGATGACCGTGGTGCCGAGGGTGCCAATTCCGCTGGGATATGCCCATTTAGGAGATGCGGCGATTATGCTGGCCGCATATTATGGAGGAAAGAAAAACGGGGCGCTGGCTTCGGCATTGGGATCGGCTATGTCAGACTTTATCGGTGGGTATCCCATCTGGATTGTGCCTACGCTGATTATCAAGTACATGATGGGGCGCTGCGCGGCGGTGGATGCACCGATGTTTTCCTGGCGGACGGCGCTGGGATTTTTCCTGGCGGCTGTCTGGCTGGTAGTGGGGTATACGCTGGCAGGGGCGGTTCTGTATGGTTCTCTGGCGGCAGGCCTTACATCCACACCGGGGCTTATTGCTGAGGCGGTAGTGAACCTGGCGGCTGCTTTCGGGGTTGGCATTCTTCTGGAAAAGGCGAATCTCAAAAAACTGATTAAATAATTGGGCTGGTATGGACTGAGAAAAGTCAGGTTTTGAACTTTCCACAGGATTGAAGTAAAATATATAAAAGATTTATTTTTATATCATGGGCTGGTTAGGTTGCAGTCTCGGTACATAGAAGGAGAGGTTGTTATTATGAATCTTCAGGAATTAACAAGCCAGGCGGTAAGAGCATTCAGAGAACTGATTGATGGAGCTCATTTCCGTCCTGGCAGCCTGATTGTTATCGGTGGATCTTCCAGTGAAATTCACGGGGGTCGTATTGGTAAGGACAGCCAGAATGATATTGGCAGAGAAGTAGTTAAAGCGCTGATGAGGGTGGCTGAAGCAGAAAATCTGGAACTGGCATTCCAGTGCTGCGAACATCTTAACCGCGCTCTGGTCGTAGAAAGAGCGACTATGGAACGCCGTCATTTACAGGAAGTAACGGTAGTTCCCTGGCTTCATGCCGGCGGTGCTTTCTCCACAAATGCTTACTATCACATGGAAGACCCGGTAGTAGTAGAGGAAGGCGGGCTGGATATCGGACTCACGATGATTGGCATGCACCTGAAGAGAGTAGCAGTTCCAGTTCATCTGACTAATAATCATGTAGGTCATGCAATGGTTATCGGCGCGAAGACAAGACCACCGCTGATTGGCGGAGTACGTGCACACTACACCAGAGAAAGATAACTGGCAGTCATTAAAATAATAAATAGTTTTTCAGAGGATGGGAGGAAACCATACCGGTTTATCCCATCCTCTTTGGGTTGTATGCCCGGAGTTATAAAGCAATACCGGAATAAGACAGCCTCATACTATGGGTGTGAACTATCAGTTGTTCATGCCGGTTGTTCAGGAGCAGTTTTATGAAAAGACAGAGACGAGCGGCCCTGGTAAATGATATTACCGGATTTGGCCGCTGTTCCATGACGGTGGAATTACCCATCGTTTCCGCATTAAAGGTGGAAGCCTGTCCGTTTCCTACGGCACTTCTTTCCATACATACCGCGTTTCCTCATCCCTTCATACGGGATGAAACATCGATCATGCGTCCTTATATGGAAAACTGGAAGGAACATGGTGTGGAGTTTGAAGGTATTTCCACGGGATTCCTGGGCTCGGAAGAACAGGTAGACATTGTGTCTGACTTCATCCATATGTTTAAGAAGGATGACACGGTGGTCATTGTGGATCCGGTTATGGGAGACTGGGGCAAACTCTATGCTTCCTATTCGCCGGCGCTTTCTGAAAAAATGAAGCAGCTACTGCCCCTGGCGGATGTGATTACACCCAACCTGACGGAGGCTTCGCACCTGTTGGATATACCTTATCCGGGAGAAAGGGATTTGTCAGACATGGAACTGGAAGACATTGCCTGTGCGCTCTCGGATAAGGGACCGGACCAGGTGGTGATTACCGGTATTTCCAGGGGAGATGACGTAGGAAATTATGTGTTTGAGCGGGGAAATCCCTCAATGTATATCGGCAGCCGGCGGGTAGGGGGAGAACGAAGCGGAACCGGTGATGTGTTCACAGGAATCCTGACCGGATGCCTGGTTCGAGGGGATGCCCTGGTACCGACAGTGCAGAAGGCGGTGGATTTTATTTACAGAGCTCTGGCCTATACGGCAGAGCAGGACATACCCCCGGCCTGCGGCATTGCCTTTGAACAGTTTTTGACGGGGCTTTGAGTTTCTACGCTGGCAGGCAAAAAATCCGGAAGAAAGACAGCGGTATGCTGTCTTTCTTCCGGATTTTTCATATGGGAAACATGTGGATTTGTCAGGTCAGAGACCATGGATCGTCTCGTTCTTCTCGGATTTTTCTGAGGCGTTCCATGAGTTTTGCGCAATCCTCCTTGCAGCCATGCTTGACGAACCAGGAAAATTCACGGATTAATTCCCATTCATCATCATAGGCGCGCAGTTGATGCTGCTTACGTACACCCTGTAATTTCTTAGGACGACCGGCGCCTGGGCGGGCACCGCCGCGATTACTTTTCTTTATATCGCTCATATTGGTTACCTCTGAACATTCCCTGAAATTGGCGGGCAGACCTTGTGTATGCCCGAAACGGATAAATCCGGTTGGATTTTCCGATGAATCATG